>Ga0160452_100017_pt1 | contig 282630 bp, 267 predicted proteins | sample HID1971I_E6MG_FD_108230 | JGI IMG/M metagenome (GOLD analysis project Ga0160452, IMG submission 108230) | Enriched millipede-associated microbial communities from UW Madison campus, WI, USA - HID1971I_E6 MG | ecosystem: Host-associated > Arthropoda: Insects > Digestive system > Unclassified ...
CAACCTGCAGGAGCGCGGCTCGTTCTTCGTCGACCCCACGCAGGAGGTCTACGAGGGCATGATCGTCGGCGAGAACTCCCGCAACGAGGACATGGACGTCAACATCACCAAGGAGAAGAAGCTGACGAACATGCGGTCCTCGACCGCCGACAACTTCGAGAACCTCATCCCGCCGCGCCACCTCACGCTCGAGGAGTCGCTCGAGTTCGCGCGCGAGGACGAGTGCGTCGAGGTGACGCCGGAGGTCGTGCGCATCCGCAAGGTCGAGCTCGCCGCCACGGCGCGGGCCCGGGCGACGGCGCGGGCCAAGCGCTCCTGAGGCAGGCGCCGTGGACGGCGTGCCGACGGGCGTGCCGGGGGCGGCGGGGCCGCTGCTGGCCGTGCACGCCCACCCGGACGACGAGACGCTCGCGACGGGCGCGCTGATCGCGTCGTGGGCGGCCGCCGGCCGACCGGTGACCGTGGTGACGTGCACCCGCGGCGAGCGCGGCGAGGTCATCGACACGCCGTCGCACCCGACGGGGCTCGCGCACCTCGAGGGCGACGGCCCGGCGTTGGCCACGCACCGCGAGACGGAGCTGGCCGCCGCCGTCGCGGCCCTCGGCGGTGGTCCCGGCGTCGTCGGGCAGGTGTTCCTCGACACGGTCGGGCACGTCGCCGGGGACGTGGCGGGGCGGGCCGGTGCGCCCGCCGGTGCCAGGTTCGAGGACTCGGGCATGGCGTGGGTGGCGCCCGGCATCGCCGGGCCGGCCGACGACGCGCCGGCGACGGCGTTCGCGCGTGTGGCGCTCGACGACGCCGCCGCACGGCTGGCGGCGCTGGTGCGCGCGCACCGGCCCGCCGTCGTCGCGACCTACGAGCCGCGGGGCGGCTACGGGCACCCGGACCACGTCCGCACGCACGACGTGGCCGTGCGGGCGCTGGCCCTCGCGGCCGACCCCGGAGCCCTCGTGCCCGGCGAGCCGTGGCGGGCGGCGGAGCTCTGGCAGGCCGTGACGCCGTCCGACGCGCTCCGGGCGGCCCGCCGGGCCCTCGCGGCCGACACGGACGCGGTCCGGCTCGCCGGCCGCGCCGCGCTCACCTTCCCGGACCCCGACGAGCCCCTGCCCCCGCTCGCCCGGCACGACGCGGAGCTGGCGGGCGGCGTCGTGCGCGCGGTCGACGTCGCCCCCGTGCTCGACCGGGTGCTCGCGGCGATGCGGGCGCACGCCACGCAGGTGCAGCACGCCACCGTCGCTCGGGACGCGGGAGGCGCGGGCGACCCGGCGCTGCTCGGGTGGTACGCACTGAGCAACGACGTGCTCGCCCCGGTGCTCGCGCAGGAGTCGTACCTCGTCCCGGCGCCGGTAGGCTCGTCGCGATGACCACGCCCGAGCACGTGACGACACCCCCGGCGGGGCCCGCCCCGGCCCGCGCCGGCCGGTGGTGGAGGTCCGCGGCCCGCGCCGTGCTCGCGCTGGCCCTCGGGGCCGTGGTCGGGGTGCTGGGCACCGTGGCGCACCGCGCCCAGTGGCACGACCTGCCGCTCGGCATCGTGCTGGCCCTGGCGATCACGCTCTCCACGGCCGTGCTCTGCCGGGCGTGGGCCGGCATGGGCCCGCTGCTCGCCGCCGGCGCCGGGTGGGTGGTGGCGGTGCAGGTGCTGTCCGTCGCGGGACCGGGCGGGGACGTGCTGGTCCCGGCGCAGGCGGTGGGGCTCGTCTGGACGTACGGCGGGCTGGCGATGTTCCTGGTCGCGGCGTTCCTGCCGCGCTCCTGGTTCACCGACCGGCGGGACTGAGCCCACCGACCGGCGGGCCGAGCCCGGAGGGTGTGAGCGTCCCGTGCACGCCGCCCCGCCGCGCGTGACGAACCTGTGCGAACTCGCGTCCGAATTGGCGGTTTCACCCGGAATGGGGCCGGTTCGGGCAGGGTCTCCCGAGTAGGATTCTCCTCGCGGGCCCGCCCCGCGACATCTTGTCCTCCCGGGGCGTCGTCCCCGCACCTCCACCCCGACGGAGCCTGCATGGGTCACCCGACCGAGCGCGATCCGGAGAGCACCGGGTCCGCACCCGCCGAGCCCGCGCGCCCCGAGACCGGAGCCGAGACCGAGACCGCCCCGACGAGCCCGGCGGACGCCGCGCCGTCCGCTGCCGCACCGTCCGAGGCCGCGTCGTCGGACGGCGAGCCGCAGGAGGCCGTGCCCGATGCCGCGGGGCAGCCGGAAGCCCAGGAGCAGGACGTCGCCCCCGAGGTCGTGGACCCGGCGGCGCCGCCCGCCGCGCCCGCTCCCGTCCTGCCGGCTCCTGACGCGGAGCCGGCCGCCGCGGAGCCGGCCGCTGCGCCCTCGGCTACCGAGCTGCCGGTCACCGCGCCCTCGGCCGCCGCGTCGTCGGCCGCAGAGCTGCGGGCCACCGAGCCGTCGGCCACCGAGCCGCCGGCCGACGAGGTTCCCTACGAGCCGCGGGTCCGGCTCTACGAGCAGCGCGTGATCGCCACGGTTGCCGCGCCGACGGGCGCGCCGACGCAGGCGCTGCCCACCGTGGCGGCCGCAGAGCCCTTCGCGCCGCCCGCCGCGGCGGCGTTCGCCGCGCCGCCCCCGGGCGCCGGTACCGCTGCCCCCGTCCCGCCCGCGGGCCCCTCCGGCCCGGTCGAGCCGCCGTCGGCGGGCTCCCCGCTCGACGGGCTCGCCGGAGACGGCGCACCCAGCCGCGCGCCGAAGGTGGCGCTGTGGGCCGGCGTCGGTCTGGTCGTGGTCGCGGGCCTCTACGCCGGCGCGCAGTGGGCCGTCGCGGGCTCGGTGCCGAAGGGCACGAGCGTGGCGGGCGTGGAGATCGGCGGGATGGACGCGGCCGCGGCCGCCGCCGCCCTCGACGACGGCCTGGCGGCGCGCGTGGCCGAGCCGGTCACGGTGCAGGCCGGCGAGGCGTCGAGCACGGTCGACCCGGCCGAGGCGGGCCTGGCGTTCGACGCCGAGGGGACGGTCGACGGCCTGACCGGGTTCTCGCTGAGCCCCGCGCACCTGTGGGAGCACCTGGTCGGCGGCGGCGAGGTCGCGCCCGTGGTGGACGTGGACCGCACGACGCTGACCGAGACGATCTCCGGCCTGGAGGAGTCCCTGCAGGTCGAGGCCGTGGACGGCACGGTCGGCTTCAGCGGCGGCAAGGCCGTCGCCACCGAGGCCAAGGCGGGGTCCCAGGTGGTCGTCGACGACGCGGTGGACGCCGTCACGGACGCCTGGCTCGTGACCTCGGGCCCCGTCGACCTGCCGACCGAGGCCGTGGAGCCCGCCGTCACGCAGGCCGCGACGAACGCAGGCCTGGCCGAGGCGGAGCAGGTGGTGAGCGCCCCGGTCGAGGTCGAGGTCGGCGACCAGTCCGCGGAGCTGGGGCCGAAGGTGCTGGCCAAGGCGACGTCCTTCACGAACGTCGACGGCACGCTCGAGCCCCAGTTCGACGGGGAGCGGCTCGTCTCCGCGGTGGTGAACCGCACGGACGACCTGCTCACCGAGCCGGACGACGCGCACTTCGTCTTCGAGGGCGGCAAGCCCGTGGTCGAGGGCGGCGAGCAGGGCACCACGCTGGACCCGGACGACACGGCCTCGGCCGTCGGCAAGGCGGCGCTCGGCGACGAGCGCACGACGCAGCTCGAGCTGACCGAGCGCGACCCGGAGCGCACCAAGGAGGCGCTCGAGGGCATGGGCGTCAAGGAGGTCGTGTCGTCGTTCTCGACACCGCTGACGAGCGACACGGTGCGTACCAGGAACCTCGTCCGCGGCGCCGAGCTGGTCACCGGCACGCTCGTCGCGCCGGGCGAGACGTTCTCGCTGCTCGACACCCTGTCGCCCGTGACCGCGGCGAACGGCTACGTCTCCTCGGGCGTGATCAGCAACGGCGCGCACACGGACGCCATCGGCGGTGGACTGTCCCAGATGGCCACGACCACGTACAACGCGGGGTACTTCGCGGGGTACGACGACGCCGGGCACCAGCCGCACAGCTACTGGTTCGAGCGCTACCCGGCCGGCCGCGAGGCCACGATCTACGTGGGCGCGATCGACATGAAGTTCACCAACGACACCCCGTACGGCGCGGTCATGCAGTCCTGGGTCTCGGGCGGCGAGGTGCACGTCGCGATCTGGTCCACCCCGTACTACGAGGTCAAGACCTCGGCCGGCGACAGGTCGAACGTGGTGCCGGCCACGACCGTGCACAACACGGGCGCGTCGTGCGAGGCCTACCCGGGCGGCAGCGACGGGTTCACCATCACGAACTACCGCAAGGTGTTCCACGACGGTGAGCAGGTCAAGGACGAGTCGAAGACGTGGACGTACAAGCCGGACAACGGCGTCGTCTGCGACCAGCCGAAGGCCGACCGGGACGACGAGCGCGAGGCCAAGGACGACGCCACGGCCGGCGGCGACGACAAGGCCAAGGAGGACTGATGCTCGGACGCTCGGAACGCGAGTCGCCGGCCCACGCGGCACAGGCGGCGCACGACGCCCGGTGGTCGGGCGTCGCACCAGGGTCGGCGGTGGTCACGGCCGTCGCGGACGAGTCGCTCGAGCTGCTGGACCTCGGCACGACGTCGGACACGCTCGCGACGGTGGCCACCATCGACGACCTCGCCGCGGTCGTGCACCTGGGGCACCCGGAGCAGCCGTCGCCGGGGCTCGAGGAGGCGCTCCTCGCCGGCGACCCGTCGCTCATCGTGACCGCGGCGGTTCCCGTCGCGCCCCAGTGGGTGTGGGTGGCGCCGGCGGGCGCGTCGGGCGGCCAGGTCGTCATCGACGAGGCGGGCATGCGGGACTGCCAGGACCTGCTGCGCGGCATGGGCGTGAGCCCGCGCCTGGTGCCGACGCGCACCACCGTCGACGAGCGGGCCGCCCTGGCCGGGCCCGCCGGGTCGATCGTCGTCGAGCGGTCGCGCGTGCCCGCGGGCTGGGCCGAGGTGCCGGGCAGCGGGCGCCTCGCCGGGCGCCCCCCGGTCTGGTACGGGCTGCTGGAGGCGCGCGCCGCCTGGCCGCGTTTCGACGCGCCCGCGCAGGTGTGGCTGGCCGTCGGCCCGTCGGACGACCACCGGGGGTCGCTGCAGCACACGCTGGCGGTGCTCTCCGCCGCGGGCGTGGACCTGCAGCACCTGCGCAGCCACCCGTCGACGCGCGGTCCGCACGTGTTCTTCACCTCGTTCGGCTGCCCGTCGGTCGGCGTGCTGGACGGCCTGGTCGCCGAGCTCGACGGCCGCGGCGTGGCGCACCGCACTCTCGCGGTGCTGCCCGGTGCCGGCTTCGTGCCGGGGCCGGCGCCGCTCGCGCCCCGGTGGGCCGAGGTGTGAGGGCGGGCGCGTGAGGGTCGCGTACCTCGGCCCGGAGGGCACGTTCACGCACGAGGCCGTGCGCCGCTGGGCCGGCCGCACGCACGTGACCCAGGAGCCCCTGCCGACCGTCCGCGAGGTGCACGACGCCGTCGCGTCGGGCGCCGCCGACCGTGGGGTCGTCGCGATCGAGAGCTCCGTCGAGGGGTACGTCGTGCCGTCGCTCGACGCGCTGGTGGGCAGCCCCGACGTGGTGGCGGTCGACGAGGTGGTGCTCGACGTGTCGTTCGACGCGTTCGTCCGCCCCGGGCACGCCGACCCGGCCGGTCTGCGGGAGGCGACGGCGCACCCGCACGGCCTGGCGCAGTGCACCCGCTTCGTCGCCGAGCGCGGCCTGCTGCCGGTGCCCGCGTCGTCCAACGCCGCGGCGTGCCGCGACCTCGCCGACCACCAGGTCGCGTTCGGTCCCCGGCTGTGCGGCGAGCTGTACGGGCTGGAGACCCTCGCCACGGGGGTGGAGGACTTCGCGGGCGCACGCACGCGCTTCGTCGTGCTGTGCCGTCGCGACGCCGCCGCGGGCGCGTGGGCGCCGGTCCGGGCCGCGGGCGCGGACGCCTGGCGCACGATGCTCGCCGTGACACCGGTCGTGACGGGGCCGGGCGTGCTGGCGCGTGTCACCGCGGAGTTCGCGGAGCGCGGCGTGAACATGTCGAGCCTGGTGGAGCGCCCGCTGAAGGTGCGCGAGAGCCAGTACGTGTTCGTCGTGACGCTCGACGGCGCCCCGTGGGAGCCGCAGGTGCGCGACCTGTTCGCGGCCCTGCTCGGCGCGGGGGACTCGCTCAAGGTGCTCGGCTCGTTCCCCGTCGCGCCCGACCGCCTGGGCCTCGACGGCGTGCTGCCCGACCACGTGCCCACGGGCAGCGTGCTGCGCGGCGACGGCGACGCCGCGCTGGAGCGGGGCCTGCTGTGGTGACCCGGTCGCGCGGCGTCGGGCGGGTCGGCGTCGTCGGCCTCGGGCTCGTCGGCGGTTCGCTGGCCCGGCTGCTCGCCGCGCGCGGCGTGGAGGTCGTCTCGACGGACGCCGACCCCGGCACCCGGACGGACGCCCGGGCCGTGGGCCTGCACGTCGCCGACGACCTGGCCGGCCTGTGCGCCGCCGCGCCCGACCTGGTCGTCCTCGCCGTCCCGCTGCGCGCCGTCCGCCCGACCGCCGCCGAGCTCGCGCCGCTCCTGCGCGACGGCGACGGCCGCGCGACGCTGACCGACGTCGGCAGCGTCAAGGGCCCGGTCCGCGCCGCGGTGCACGCGGCCGGCCTCGGCGACCGGTACGTGGGTGCCCACCCCATGGCGGGCACGGAGCAGAGCGGCTTCGCCGCGTCCGACGCGGGGCTGCTCGACGGCGCCCCGTGGGCCGTCACGGTGGCCGACCCGGGCCACGCGGCACCGGGCGAGCCGGCGCGGCTGGCGCACGTGCTGCGCCTCGTCACCGGCCCGCTCGCCGGCACGGCGGCGGTGGTGACCGACGACCGGCACGACGAGGCGGCGGCCCTGATCAGCCACGTGCCGCACGTGCTGGCCACCCAGCTCCTCAACGCCGTGGCGGGCGCCCCCGTGCGCGACCTGGCGCTGGGCCTCGCGGCCGGCAGCTTCCGCGACGGCACCCGCGTCGCGCTCACCGACCCGGCCCGCACCGAGGCGATGGTCACGGAGAACGCCGCGTGGGTGGCCCCCGCGCTGCGCAAGGCGGTGCGCGACCTCGAGGTCGTGATCGGGGCGCTGGAGACCAACGGGTCCCTGCACGACGTCTTCCACGCCGCCGACGACGTGCGCGCCGAGCGCACGGGACGCCCGCGCGCGGGCGGCGCCGAGGAGCGGCTGCCCCTGTCGGGCGACGAGGCCGGCGGGTGGACCCCGGCCCTGGTCGACGCCCTCGTCGCGCGGGGCGCCGGCGGTGCCGTCGTGGTGGGCCTGGACGACGACGCCGTCCGGGTCCGCGCGCCGCGCTGACCCGGGCGCCCGTCAGCCGTCGTCGGGCCGCCCGCGGCGGGGTCGCCGCGGCGGGATCGGCTTGACCGCCTCGACGTCGCCGGCCGCGACCGCCACCTCGGACAGGCCGGGGGAGCGGTCGGGGCGCACGCGGATCCCGTCCGCGCCGGTGGCCGTGAGGACCCCCACGACGTCCGTCCACCGGGCACCGCTCGCGGCGGCCTCGGCGGTGGACAGCCGGCGCCGCACGGCGACGCGGGTGCCCACCGGGACCCGCGCCCAGGCGGGTGGGACGGCAGGTGGGACGGCTGACGACGGAGGCACCACGTCAGCGATACTAGAGTTGGCCGTGCGGGCCGTGCCCGCTCTGCCAGCCCTGGTAGCACCGAAGAAGAATCGAGTACCGCAGCCCCGCCCCGCGCGGGCGGCGCCCTCGTCACCTGGAAGGTAGCCCGCAGTGACCTACGTGATCGCTCAGCCGTGCGTCGACGTCAAGGACAAGGCGTGCATCGAGGAGTGTCCCGTGGACTGCATCTACGAGGGCTCGCGGTCCCTCTACATCCACCCGGACGAGTGCGTGGACTGCGGTGCGTGCGAGCCGGTGTGCCCGGTCGAGGCCATCTACTACGAGGACGACGTCCCCGAGCAGTGGAAGGACTACTACCGGGCCAACGTCGAGTTCTTCGACGACCTCGGCTCGCCCGGCGGCGCCGCGAAGATGGGTCTCATCGAGAAGGACGACCCGATGATCTCCGCCCTGCCGCCCCAGGCCTGATGGGCTTCGCGGACCTCAGCTCCCTGCCCTACCCCTGGGACACCCTGGGCGAGGTGCGGGCCACCGCCCGCGCGCACCCGGGCGGCGTCGTGGACCTGTCGATCGGCACGCCGGTCGACCCGACGCCCGTGGTGGTGCGCGACGCCCTCGCCGCGGCGTCCGACGCCCACGGGTATCCCCTCACGCACGGCACGCCCGCGCTGCGGGAGGCCGTCGCGGGCTGGTTCGCCCGGCGTCGTGGCGTGCCCGACGTCGACCCGGCGGCGGTGCTGCCCACCGTGGGCTCCAAGGAGCTCGTCGGGCTGCTCCCGTCGCTGCTGCGCCTGGGGCCCGGGGACGTCGTCGTGCACCCGGCGATCGCCTACCCGACGTACGACGTCGGCGCGCGCCTGGCGGGCGCGACGCCGCTCGCCACGGACGACGTGGACGCCTGGGCGGGGCGGGACGACGTCCGCCTGGTCTGGGTCAACTCGCCCGGCAACCCGACCGGCGAGGTCGCCGACGTCGCGCACCTGCGCCGCGTCGTCGCGGCCGCGCGGGAGATCGGCGCCGTCGTCGTGGGCGACGAGTGCTACGCCGAGCTGCCGTGGGCGCCCCGGTGGGTGGGCGACGACGGGGTCTCCCGGGTGCCCAGCCTGCTCGACCCCCGCGTCACCGGCGACAGCCACGAGGGGCTGCTCGTCGCGTACTCGCTGTCCAAGCAGTCCAACGTGGCCGGGTACCGCGCCGCGTTCGTCGCGGGCGACCCGACCCTGGTGGCGGGGCTGCTCGCCACCCGCAAGCATCTCGGCATGATCGTGCCCGCCCCGGTCCAGGCGGCGATGACCGCCGCCCTGGGTGACGACGCGCACGTGGCCGCGCAGCGCGAGGTCTACCGCCGGCGGCGCACTGCGCTGCGCGGGGCGCTCGACGCCGCGGGGTTCGTGGTGGACGGCTCCGAGGCGGGGCTGTACCTGTGGGCGCGGCCCGCGGCCGGCTCCGCGGAGCCGGGGCCGCCCGCCGGGGCGTCGTCGCGCGAGCTCGCGGCGTGGTTCGCCCGCCGCGGGATCCTGGTGGGGCCGGGGGAGTTCTACGGCGCGGCGGGGGAGCGGCACGTCCGGGTCGCGCTCACCGCACCGGACGATTCCGTGGCCGAGGCTGTGGCCCGCATCACATCCACGTGACCCGGGGATTGGATCGCCTTGGTGTTCGGGGGTAGGTTCGACCGCAGGCCGCGGTAGCCCTGGAGGACTCACGCGACCGGCGTGCCCCGGGCCGCCCCCGTCCCAGTGTCACGAGTCACGCGCTCTCCGGTCCCGTCGTCGGGACCCGGCGGGCCCGTCACGGAAGGAAGTCATGACCTCCACCACGCCTGCCGCCGGCAGCACGCGCGCCGCGGTCGAGCTCGTCGTCGACGGCACCGCCCGGCAGCTGCCGGTCGTCCCCGCCACGGAGGGCAACGACGGCATCGTCGTGTCGTCCCTGCTCAGGGACACCGGGCTGGTCACCGTCGACCCCGGGTTCACGAACACCGCGTCGTGCGAGTCCGAGATCACCTACATCGACGGCGACCAGGGCATCCTGCGCTACCGCGGGTACCCCATCGAGCAGCTGGCCGACTCGTCGACCTTCCTCGAGGTCGCGTACCTGCTCATCCACGGCGAGCTGCCGTCGCCCTCCGAGCTCTCCGGGTTCGAGGAGCGCGTCAACCGGCACACGCTGGTGCCCGAGGGCTTCCGCGCCTTCCTGTCGTCGTTCCCGCGCGGCGGCCACCCGATGTCGATCCTGGCCTCCGCGGTGAACGCCCTCGCCACGTACTACCCGGAGTCGCTGGACCCGCACGACCCGGAGGCGGTCGAGCTCGCCACCGTGCTGATCCTCGCCAAGATCCGCACCATCACCTCGTACCTGCACCGCGCCACGCGCGACGAGCCCCTCATGTACCCGGACTACGCCCGCGGCTACGTGGACGACTTCCTGCGCATGACGTTCTCGCGGCCCTACGAGCAGTGGGAGTCCGACCCGGTGCTCGTGTCCGCCATGGACAAGCTCCTCATCCTGCACGCCGACCACGAGCAGAACTGCTCCACGTCGACCGTGCGCATCGTCGGCTCGTCCAACGCGAACCTGTACGCGTCGGTCGCCGCCGGCATCAACGCGCTGTCCGGCCCGTCGCACGGCGGCGCCAACGAGGCTGTGCTCACGATGCTGGAGAGCATCCGCAGCGGCGACGACTCGGTCGAGACCTTCATGAAGAAGGTCAAGAACAAGGAGGCCGGCGTCCGCCTCATGGGCTTCGGGCACCGGGTCTACAAGAGCTACGACCCGCGCGCCGCGATCGTGAAGAAGCACGCCGACGCCGTGCTCGGCCAGCTCGGCGCCAAGGACGAGCTGCTCGACATCGCCCGCGGTCTCGAGGAGATCGCCCTGTCGGACGACTACTTCGTCGAGCGCAAGCTCTACCCGAACGTCGACTTCTACACCGGGCTCATCTACAAGGCCATGGGCTTCTCGCCGGCCATGTTCACGCCGCTGTTCGCCCTCGGCCGCATGCCCGGCTGGATCGCCCAGTGGCGCGAGATGATGAACGACCCGCAGACCAAGATCGGCCGCCCGCGGCAGGTCTACACGGGCCCCACCGAGCGCGCGTACGTGCCGCTCGAGCAGCGCTGACCGAGGCCCCGCCACACCGCCGACCCGCCGGCCGTCGACCCGCGGCCAGGACTCACGACAGGACGATCGTGACCTGGCCGTCGGGCTGGCGGTCGGCGTCGTCGTCCACGACGGACCACGCGCCGTCCTCGCGCGACCATGCCCGCGCGCCCGCGCGGACCTCCTCGGCGCCCGTCACCGATGCGGTCGCGACCGCCCAGTGGGCGACGGCCCAGGTCGCGAGGTCGCCGTCGAGCGGCACGTCCGTCGCGTCGACGACGACGGCGTTCTCGTCGCCGTCCGACGCCGGGCGCAGGGCGTCCGCGGGCAGCCCCAGGTCGCGGGCCGCGCGCTCGGCGAGGACGTCGCGCGCGTCGCCGCCCGTCGGCGTGCCGTCGTCGGCGGTCGGCGGCAGGGTGCAGGTGATCGCGCCGGGGGAGTGCCCGGTGAGGGCGGACGCCCAGGCCCGGGCCCGCACCTCGTGCTGGGCGTACGCCTCGGGGAACGCCGAGCGCTGCACCGCCTGCGCGGCCACCGTGACCTCGAGGTCCTCGTAGCCGCGCACCTCGACCAGCCCGTCGTAGAACGCGCCGGTCGAGTACACGGGGTCCATGATCTCCTCGGGCGTGCCCCAGCCCTGCGACGGCCGCTGCTGGAAGAGCCCGAGCGAGTCCCGGTCGCCGTAGTCGATGTTGACCAGCCGCGACTCCTGCAGCGCCGTGGCGAGCGCGATGGTCGCGGCACGGCCCGGCAGCCCGCGCTGCACGGACGTCCCGACGAGGAGGGCGGCGTTCTCCGCCTGCGTCGGCGAGAGGTACCAGGACGTGCCGTCGAGCTCGGCGGCGCAGCGCTCCGGCCGGGGGGCCTCGGTGCGGTCGAGGAACCACACCACGCCCGCCGTCGCGCCGACGGCGACGACGAGCACGGCGGCGACGGTCGCGCCCGCCGCCGCCCGTGCTCGTCGTCGGCGCCGCCGTCCGGTCACGGTCAGTTCGCGTGCAGCGCGGCGTTGAGCTCGATGCCGACGCCGCCCCGCTCCAGCACCTCGACCGTGCCGGTGCGCGAGTTGCGGCGGAACAGCAGGTTGTCCCGACCTGCGAGGTCGCGCGCCTTGACGACCAGCGGGTCGCCGTCGGCGCCCATCTCGCCGAGGACGGTGACCTTCGTGCCCGCGGTGAGGTAGAGGCCCGCCTCGACCACGCAGTCGTCGCCGAGCGGGATGCCGAGGCCGGCGTTCGCGCCGAGCAGGGACCGCTCGCCCACGCTGATGATCTCCTTGCCGCCCCCGGACAGGGTGCCCATGATCGACGCGCCGCCGCCGACGTCGGACCCGTCGCCCACGACGACCCCGGCGGAGATGCGGCCCTCGACCATCGACGCCCCGAGCGTGCCGGCGTTGAAGTTCACGAAGCCCTCGTGCATGACCGTGGTGCCCGACGCGAGGTGCGCGCCGAGGCGCACGCGGTCGGCGTCCGCGACGCGCACGCCCGGCGGCACGACGTAGTCGACCATGCGGGGGAACTTGTCGATCCCGTACACGGTGACCGCGCGCCCGGTGTCGGCGCGCAGGCGCAGGCGGGTGGCCTCGAAGCCCTCCACCGCGCAGGGGCCGTGCGACGTCCACACCACGTTGGTCAGCACGCCGAACAGGCCGTCGAGGTTGACGCCGTGCGGCTGCACGAGCCGGTGGGAGAGCAGGTGCAGGCGCAGGTACGCGTCGGCGGTGTCCTTCGGGGCGGCGTCGAGGTCGATGACGGTGCGCACCACGGCGACGTCCACGCGGCGCGCGTCGTCCCGCTCGGTGAGGGCGTCGAGCTCGGCCGGGATGTCGACGTCGGACTCGGGCGGGGCGCCGAGGACGGGCGCGGGGTACCAGACGTCGAGCGTCGTGCCGTCGTCGGCGACCGTGGCGAGTCCGAGGCCCCAGGCAGGGCGGGAGGAGGCAGGCGTCGTCATGCGACCCAGCCTAGTCGGCGGGTCTGCCACGATGGTGCGCGTGACCACGGACCGTACCGCCCCGCCCGCCGCCGGCCCCGGCGCCGCCCTCGACGCGCTCCTCGACCCCGCGACGATCGCGTCGTCGGACCTCGTGGACCTCCTCGCCGCGGTCTGCGACGTGCCGTCGGTCTCCGGCGACGAGGCCGCGCTCGCCGACGCCGTGGAGCGGGTGCTGCGGGCGCAGCCGCACCTGGACGTGCTCCGCGACGGCGACGCCCTCGTCGCGCGCACCCGCCTCGGCCGCGACCGGCGCGTGGTGGTCGCGGGCCACCTCGACACCGTGCCGCTGACCGACCCGCCGAACCTGCCCACGCGGCTCGAGACCGCCCCGGACGGCAGCGTCGAGATGTGGGGCCGCGGCACCGTGGACATGAAGGGTGGCGTGGCGATCATGCTCGCGCTCGCCGTGGAGCTGGGCCGCCCCGGCCGCGAGCCCGTCCATGACGTCACGTACGTCTTCTACGACCACGAGGAGGTCGAGGCGTCCCTCAGCGGTCTCGGCCGGCTGGTGCGCCACCACCCCGAGGCGCTCGCCGGCGACTTCGCGATCCTCGGTGAGTCCAGCAACAACGGGATCGAGGGCGGCTGCAACGGGACGCTCCGCGTCGAGGTGCGCACCCAGGGGGTCGCGGCGCACTCGGCCCGCGCCTGGGCGGGCGTGAACGCGATCCACGCGGCCGCGCCGGTGCTCGCGCGCCTCGCCGCGTACGAGGCGCGCGAGGTCGAGGTCGACGGGCTGGTCTACCGCGAGAGCCTGGGGGCCGTCGGCATCCAGGGCGGCATCGCGGGCAACGTCGTGCCCGACGCGTGCACCGTGACCGTCAACTACCGCTTCGCCCCGTCGCAGGGCGTCGAGGAGGCGGAGGCGCACGTGCGCGGGCTCTTCGAGGGCTTCGAGGTCGTGGTCACGGACGCCGCGCCGGGGGCCCGCCCGGGCCTCGACGACCCGCTGGTCGCGGACTTCGTCGCCGCCGTCCTCGGCGCCACGGGGACCGCCCCGCGGCCCAAGTACGGCTGGACGGACGTCGCGCGGTTCGCGCAGCTCGGCATCCCGGCGGTGAACTTCGGGCCGGGCGACCCGGTGCTGGCGCACAAGGACGACGAGCGGCTGCCCGTGGCACGGCTCGCGGTGGGTCGCGACGCCCTGCGCTCCTGGCTGCTGGGCGCCTAGGCTCAAGGCATGACGCGATCGACGACCACACCCGGCCCGGGCACCGGCCGGGGCGACGACGGGGTGCCGGAAAAGGGGCGCGGCTACCGCAAGGGCCCCGTGCTGCTGCGGGGCACGCAGATCCCCGCCCAGACCACGGACCAGCGGCTGCTCTCCGGCGGGGGTGACGCCGACTGGTTGCACGCCGACCCGTGGCGCGTCATGCGGATCCAGTCGGAGTTCGTCGAGGGCTTCGGCGCCCTCGCCGAGGTCGGGGCGGCGGTGTCGGTGTTCGGCTCCGCGCGCACCAAGCCCGACCACCCGGACTACGCGCTGGCCGTGGAGGTCGGGCGGCTCCTCGCCGAGGAGGGGTACGCCGTGATGACGGGCGGCGGGCCCGGGATCATGGAGGCCGCCAACGCGGGCGCCCAGAAGGCGGGCGGCACGTCGATCGGGCTCGGCATCGAGCTGCCGTTCGAGCAGGGCATGAACGAGTACGTGAACCTCGGCGTGAACTTCCGCTACTTCTTCGCCCGCAAGACGATGTTCGTCAAGTACGCGCAGGGCTTCATCGTGCTGCCGGGCGGCTTCGGCACCTTCGACGAGCTGTTCGAGGCGCTCACCCTCGTGCAGACGCACAAGGTCACGGAGTTCCCGATCGTCCTGGTGGGCACCGACTACTGGGGCGGGCTGCTCGACTGGGTGGGCGGGGCCGTCGCGGACCGTGGCATGATCAGCCGCGCCGACCTGGACCTGCTGCACCTGACCGACTCGCCCGCCGAGGCCGTCCAGTACGTCGTCGAGCGCGGCCGGGCCCTGGCGGCCTCCGAGCACGAGGCGCAGGAGCAGCTCGTGGAGGAACAGCAGGACGCGGCGCGGGCCTCGGCCGACGGGTCGTGACGGGCCCGGACGGCGCGCCCCACGGCGTCCCCCCGGCCGGCACCTCGCTGGTGCTGCGGGGGCGCGAGGTCGGCCGGACCCCGGACGGCGCGCTGCGGCCGGTGGTGATGGCCATCGTCAACCGGACCACCGACTCGTTCTACGCCCCCGCCCGGCTGTCCGACGACGGCGCCGCGCTCGAGGCGGCGCACCTGGCGTGGGCCGACGGCGCGCAGATCCTGGACGTCGGCGGCGTGCGGGCCGGAGTCGGCCCCGAGGTCGACGAGGCGGAGGAGATCGCGCGCGTGGTCCCCTTCGTGGCGCGCGTGCGCGCGGAGGTGCCGGACCTGCTCGTGTCCGTGGACACGTGGCGCTCCGGCGTCGCCCGCGAGGCCGTCGCGGCGGGCGCCGACCTCGTCAACGACACGTGGGCCGGGCACGACCCGGCGCTCGTCGAGGTCGCCGGCGCGGCGGGCGTGGGGGTCGTCTGCTCCCACACCGGCGGGGCGGTGCCCCGCACGGACCCCTACCGCGTCGAGTACCCGCCCGGCCTCGGGGCAGACCCGGACGCGGACCCCCGCGACGGCCTCGTGGACGACGTCGTGGAGACGCTGCGGTCGGCCGCCGCGCGGGCGGTCGCCTGCGGCGTGCCGCCGCGCTCCGTGCTGGTGGACCCGACGCACGACTTCGGCAAGAACTCGTGGCACTCGCTGCACCTCCTGCGCCGCACGGAGGCCCTCGCCGGGCTGGGGTACCCGCTGCTCATGGCGCTCAGCCGCAAGGACTTCGTCGGGGAGACGCTCGGCCTCGGCCCCGACGACCGCCTGGAGGGCACGCTCGCCGCCACGGCGCTGGCCGCGTGGCTGGGGGCGAGCGTGTTCCGCGCCCACGACGTGGTCGCCACCCGGCGCGTGCTCGACCTGGTGGCCGCCGTCCGCGACGAGGCCCCGCCGCACGCCGTGCTGCGTGGGCTGGCCTGACGGTCGGCGGTCTCGCCTGTCGGCCGCTGACGTCCGGGGTGTGGAAGTCAGGGGCAGGTTCTGAACTAGAATGGTGAGGCACGCCTCGACCCGCCCCCGCCGACCGGAGGCCACGGGGGTCGAGGTGGGGCCGAGGAACCGGACAACGGAATGGAGAGCCACAGATGGCTGCGATGAAGCCGCGGACGGGCGACGGGCCGCTGGAGGTCACCAAAGAAGGACGCGGCATCGTCATGCGGGTCCCGCTCGAGGGGGGCGGTCGTCTGGTCGTGGAGCTGAACGCCACCGAGGCGACCGAGCTGGGCGAGGCACTCCAGGCCGTCGTCGCCTGACGACGCCAGGGCAGAAGACAGCCGCGACGAGCGCGGGGCGGAGCGACCGCCCCGCGCTCGTCGCGTCTCAGCGACGCACGGCGAGCAGCAGCCCGTCCCCGGTGGGGACGAGCGCGGACAGCACCCGGTCGTCGGCCCGCAGCGACCGGCCGACCTCCCGCACCACGGTGGTCACCTCGTCGCGGCGGGCCGGGTCGGGGACGCGGCCCCCGTGCAGGGCGCCGTCGAGGGCGAGCACCCCGCCCGGACGAAGCAGCCGCAGCCCGGCCTCGACGTACTCGGGGTAGGCGTGCGGGTCGGCCCCGACCAGCACCAGATCGTAGGCGCCGTCGGTGAGCCGCGGCAGGACGTCGGCCGGACGCCCCGGGATCGCCCGGGTCCGGGCCGGCGGGATACCGGCCTCGGCGAACGCCCGCTTCGCCGCGCGCTGGTGCTCCAGCTCCGCGTCGATCGTCGTGAGCACGCCGTCGGCCGGCATGCCGCGCAACAGCCACAGCGCGGCCACGCCCGTGCCCGTGCCGACCTCCACCACGGCCCGCGCGCCGAGCGACGCGGTCACGACCTGCAGCAGCGCGCCGGTCCCGGGGGACGCGGCCTGGCAGCCCAGCTCGGCCGCACGCTCGCGGGCGCGCAGCAGCACGTCGTCCTCCGGGACGAAGGCCTCGCTGTAGGCCCAGGCGGCGGTGCGACCGCTGCGGGCGTCGACGTCGGTGCTGATGGCGGACCTCCACGGCGGGTCGCCGGCGGGGCGGCCGGCGCGGGGTGATGCTGCGGTGATCGTACGCGGGAACGCCGCGGCGTGCCCGGACGTTGCCGTGGGACGATGGTGATGATGACGACCGACCCCGTAACCGTGCCGGACGCGCCCGCGGCCCCCGCCGAGGCGCCCGTCGGCGCGCCCGACGCCGCCGCCTGGACGCCCCCGAGCTGGGACTCGATCGTGCGGGAGCACTCGGCGCGCGTCTACCGGCTGGCGTACCGGCTGAGCGGCAACCGGCAGGACGCCGAGGACCTCACGCAGGAGACGTTCCTGCGGGTGTTCCGCTCGCTGTCCAGCTACACCCCGGGCACCTTCGAGGGCTGGCTGCACCGCATCACGACCAACCTCTTCCTCGACCAGGTGCGCCGCCGCAAGCGCATCCGCATGGAGGCGATGGGCGACGACGCCGCCCGCGTGGCCGCGCCGGAGGACCACGGTCGCCCCGAGCGGGGGTTCGAGCACGCCAACCTCGACCACGACGTGCAGGCGGCGCTGGACGCGCTGCGCCCGGAGTACCGCGCGGCGGTCGTGCTCTGCGACATCGAGGGCCTGAGCTACGAGGAGATCGCCGTCACCCTGGGGATCAAGCTCGGGACGGTCCGCTCCCGCATCCACCGGGCCCGCGCGCAGCTCCGCGACGCGCTGGAGCACCGCCGCGCGGAGGTGACGCGGGACGCGAGCGGCGGGACCGCGTCGTGACGGGTTACGTCGGCGGCGGCCACCTCGGGCCGTGGGTGAGCGACCTCGCGGACGGCCAGCTCGACGCCGCGTCCACCGAGCGGGCGCTCGTGCACGTCGCGGGGTGCGCCCGCTGCGCCGCGGAGCTCGACGCCGCCCGGTCGGCGCACCGCGCGCTCGCGGCCGCGTGCGACGTCGCCCCGGACCCCGCCCTCACGGACCGGCTGCTCGCGCTGTCCGCGTCGATACCGTCCACGACGGGCGACCCACTGCGGGACCGCGGGCGTGCCACGGGCTGGGAGCGGCCCGCCGCCTGGGAGCCGACGCTCTCCGGCGACCTGGGGGCGCGCCGGCGGACCCGCACCCGTCGTCTCGTCGCCGTGGGCGCCGGAGGCGTCGGTGTGCTCGGCGTGACGCTGTTCGTGCTGGGCCAGGCCCCCGTGGTCAGCCCGGACCCGTCACGGGTCGCTGCACTGAGCCTGCTGGCCGGTGCGGAGCAGGGCGGCGCCGACGCGGCCTCCGCCCGCGCCACGACCGCGGAGTCGCTCTCCTGGCTGGCCGAGCACGGCTGGGCCGCGCCGGCCGCCCTCCCGGCCGGTTACGAGGTCGCCGCGCTGCGGACCGACGGGTGCGCGGCCACCGACGGGTCGGACACGGACTCCGTGGAGCTCGACCTGTCCGGCCCGGACGGGTCCGCGGTGGTGTGCCTGCGGCAGGGCCGGCTCGCGGACGCGGCGGCGGCCGCACCCGCCGGCGAGGGCGTGCTCCGGGTGCACGACCATGACCTGCGCGTGCTCTCGAGCGATCCGTGGCACGTGGCGTGGCAGGCGGGGGACACCGCGCTCGACGTGACCGCCGACGTGCCGGCCGAGGCCCTGGCCGAGCTCGTCGCGGCGTTCCCCGGCTCGGCCGAGGGCGACGACGCGGGCGTGCTGCACGAGATCTCCCGCGGCTGGACCACCATGACAGGAGCGCTCTGGCACCGATGACCGACCCGTCCCGCCCCGCCGACGACCTGTTCGCGCCGCCCGAGCCGCCGGCGCGCGCCCCCGAGCCGCCCGCCGCGGCGTCGCCCGGGCCGGCGCCGTTCGCGCCGGCCTCGGCCGCGTCGGTGTTCCCCACCACGGTGTCCGCTCCGGTCGAGCCGCCGCCCGGGTCGGAGACGTCGCCCGACGAGCCGCCGCCGGCGACCGCCGCCGCCGCGACGGCACCCGCGCGGCCGGCGCGCCGTCGACGCCCGGGTACCGCGGCGGTCGTGGCGCTCGCGCTGGTGGCGGGCGTGGTGGGCGGGTTCGCCGGGGACCGGGTCTCCGACGCGCTCGACGACGGCAGACCCGCGGACGCCGCGCTCCCGACGCCGGGCCCGACCACGGGCGGCCAGGGGTCGACGACGGGCGCCTCGGCGGGCACCGCCCGCCCGGACGGGTCCGTGGCGGCGCTCGCCGCCGACGTGCTGCCGAGCGTCGTGTCGATCCAGGTCACGGGCGCCGACGGCGTGTCGACGGGCTCGGGGTTCGTGCTGCGCGAGGACGGTTACATCCTCACGAACAACCACGTGGTGGCCCCCGCGGCGGGCTCGGGCGGCGCCGCCCTGGTGACGTTCGCCGACGGTCGCGAGCGGAAGGCGGAGCTGGTCGGGCGCACCGCGGACTACGACCTCGCGGTCGTCAAGGTGGACGCGGACGGGCTCGCGCCCCTCGTCCTCGGCGACTCCGACGCCGTCGTGGTGGGCGACCCCGTGCTCGCCGTGGGCGCGCCCCTAGGGCTCGACTCCACCGTGACGACCGGCATCGTGAGCGCGCTGCACCGCCCGGTCCAGGCAGGCGACGAGACCGGGGGCGGTTCCGCGACGGCGTTCATCGACGCCATCCAGACGGACGCCGCGATCAACCCCGGGAACTCCGGCGGGCCGCTGATCGACGGCGACGGCCGGGTCGTCGGGATCAACTCGGCGATCGCGCAGCCGCCGGGCGCGATGTCCGCCACGGGCAGCATCGGCCTCGGCTTCGCGATCCCCGCCGCCCAGGCGCGGCACACGGCGGAGCAGCTCATCGAGTCGGGGCACGCCACGTACCCGGTGATCGGGGCGCTCCTCGACGCGTCGTACGACGGCGAGGGCGTCAAGGTGTCCGCCGGGTCGCAGCAGGGCCAGGCCGCCGTCACGCCGGACGGGCCCGCGGACCGCGCGGGCATCCGTCCCGGCGACGTGATCCTCTCGATCGACGGCCGGCCCGTCACCATGAGCGACGCGCTCATCGTGGCGATCCGGGCCCGTCAGCCGGGGGACGCCGTGACGCTCCGCGTGCGCTCCGACGGCGACGAGCGCGACGTGCGGGTGGTCCTGCAGGAGCGGGAGAGCGAATGACCGCGACCGTCCGGTCACCGGGCCGCGTCCGGGCCGCGGCCCGCGAGCGCTAGGCTGCTCCCGTGTTCGACATCAACGGCGGTGAGCTCCTCATCATCGTGGTGCTCGCCGTCCTGCTCATCGGGCCCGAGCGCCTCCCCGGGTACGCCGCCCAGCTGGCCTCGCTCGTGAAGCGCGGCAAGAGGCTGCTGCAGGACACCAAGGCGCGCGTGGACACGGAGCTCGGGCCGGAGTTCAAGGACGTCGACTGGTCCAAGCTCGACCCGCGCCAGTACGACCCGCGCCGTATCGTGCGCGAGGCGCTGATGGACGACGACGACGAGACGCCGTCCCCCGCGCGGGCCGCGGCTCCGGCGGCCGCCGCCGGCGGGGCAGCCGGGTCGGCCGGGACGGCCTCACCCGCCGAACCGCGCGTCACGGCGCCCGCCCCGTTCGACGACGAGGCCACCTGACCCGCGCCTCGTCGGCGCGGCCGGGCACGGTCCCGGACGCGGTTTCCGAGGGGGTCCGGCGACCTGCCACAATGGACGCCATGCCCGACGTCGCCACCTCACCGTCCCCGGAGCGCGGAGCGTCCGCGCCGGGGCTTCCCCGCATCTTCTCCGGCATGCAGCCGACCGACGGGTCGCTGCACCTCGGGAACTACCTGGGCGCGCTCGCCCAGTGGGTGGCGCTCCAGGACGACCACGAGGCGCTGTACTGCGTCGTCGACCTGCACGCCCTGACGGTGAACCCGGACCCGGCGGCGCTGCGCGAGCGCACCCGCCGCACGGCCGCCCAGTACCTCGCGGGCGGGATCGACCCCGAGCGGTCCATCCTGTTCGTCCAGTCGCACGTGGCGGAGCACGCGGAGCTGGCGTGGCTGCTCAGCTGCCAGACGGGCTTCGGCGAGGCCGGGCGGATGACCCAGTTCAAGGACAAGTCGGCCAAGCAGGGGGCCGAGGGCACCACGGTGGGCCTCTTCACGTACCCGGTGCTCATGGCGGCCGACATCCTGCTCTACGACACGGCCCTCGTGCCGGTCGGCGAGGACCAGCGCCAGCACCTGGAGCTCACCCGCGACCTCGCGGTGCGGCTCAACGCCCGCTTCGGCGAGGGCACCGCCGTCGTCCCCGAGGCGCACATCGTCAAGGCCGTGGCGAAGATCCAGGACCTGCAGGAGCCCACCGCCAAGATGAGCAAGTCGAACGCCGGCGGCAAGGGCGTCGTCTGGCTGCTCGAGGACCCGAAGAAGGCCGTCAAGGCCATCAAGTCCGCCGTCACCGACGCGGACGAGTCGTACGGCGTCCGCTACGACCCGGCGGCCAAGCCGGGCGTCTCCAACCTGCTGACGATCTTCTCGGCGGTCACCGGTCGCGGTGTCGACGAGATCGCCGCCGAGTACGACGGCCGCGGCTACGGCTACCTCAAGGTGGACCTGGCCGACGCCGTCGTCGCGTTCCTGGAGCCCTTCCAGACGCGGGCGCAGACCTACCTGTCCGACCCCGCGCAGCTCGACAAGGTGCTGGCCGACGGCGCCCAGCGCGCCCGCGACATCGCTCGCCCGGTGCTCGACCGCGTCTACGAACGCTTCGGCCTGCTGCCGCGAGGCGCCCGGTGAACCTCCCCGACCGCGGGCCGGCCCAGGTACGGATCGGCGTCGCCATCGCGGTGCCCGAGCCCTACGCCGCGGCGCTCCAGGCCGCCCGGGGCCGCCTCGGCGACCCCCTGGCGGACGCGATCCCCCCGCACATCACCGTGATCGGCCCGACCGTCGTGGACGAGTCGGTGCTCGACGCGGTGGTGGAGCACCTCGAGAAGGTCGCGTCGGAGACGTCACCGTTCCGCGTGCACCTGCGCGGGGCGGGCACGTTCCGCCCCATCTCGCCGGTGGTGTTCGTCGCCCTCGCCGAGGGCATCGCGGAGTGCGAGCAGCTGGAGACCGCCGCCCGGTCGGGCGTGCTCTCCCAGGACCTGCGGTTCAACTACCACCCGCACGTCACCGTCGCGCACGAGGTCTCGGAGGCGGACCTGGACCGCGCCTTCGTGGAGATGGCCGACTTCGACGGCGTGTTCGAGGTGGACCGCCTCTGGCAGTACGAGCACGGCGACGACGGCGTGTGGCGCCCGCAGCGCTCGTTCCGGCTCGCGGGGGAGCGCACCGCTCCCTGAGGGGCCCCGCTGTGTAGGGTCGTCGTCGTGGACGACCGGCTCGAGCGTGTCAGGGATCGGTCCCTGACCGTCTACGACTGGTTCAAGAGCCTGCGGCCCGTCCGGTCCTGGTACTGGTACGTCGACCGCCGCGGCGCCCTCCTTTGCGGCGGCATCGCCTACACCGCGATCTTCTCGCTCTTCGCCGCCCTGACCATCGGCTTCACCGTGTTCTCGCGGACACTCTCCGATCGCCCGGAGCTGCAGGACGCCGTCTTCGAGCAGATCAACACGTGGCTGCCGGGGCTCGTGGGCGAGGGGACGGACTACGTCATCCAGCCGTCCCAGCTGGTGCTCCCCAGCGTGATCACCTGGTACAGCGTGACCGCCACCGTCGTGTTCCTCTGGACGGCCATCGGGTTCATGCGGGCCCTGCGGATCTCGGTGCGGTCGATGTTCGACCAGCCCGTCGTGGGGGTGAGCCCCGTGCTGTCGAAGATCTGGGAGCTGCTGGGCTTCGTCATCCTCGGCGGGATGATCGTGGCGTCTGCCGCAGCGAGCATCGTCTCGCAGGCCGTGAGCCGGAGGGTCGAGGACCTGTTCGGCGGGTCGTTCGTCGTGGCCCAGGTCACCGCGATCGGGACGGCCGCCGTCGGGATCGCGCTCGACGCGCTCCTGGTTTACCTCATCGTCCGCGTCGTCGCGCGGGTCCGTCCCCGCAGGCGGCGGGACTTCGTCCTCGGCTGCCTCGCGGCCGGGGTGGTCGCGGGCGGGCTGCGCTGGCTGGGGACGTCCGTCGTCGCCGCCGGCGCGTCGCGCAACGCGCTGCTGGCCGCGTTCGCCGGCCTCGTGACGGTGCTGGTGCTCGTGAACTTCGTGGCCCGGGTGTTGCTGCTGGTCTGCGCGTGGATCTACGACCCGCCGCGGCTGGACGAGATCGCCCGCGCGGAGGCGGAGGTCGCCGCCATGCGGGACGCCGCCGAGATCGAGCGCGTCGTGCGCCGGGGGCAGGGGTCCGGAAAGCCGTGGAGCCCCGTCGTCCGTGGGGTACGACGGGGCTCCTACGCCCTGCGGGCGTCCAGCGTCAGGCGGGTCAGAACGCGCGGGTGATCATCGCGCGCTTGACCTCCTGGATCGCCTTGGTGACCTCGATGCCGCGGGGGCACGCCTCGGTGCAGTTGAAGGTCGTGCGGCAGCGCCACACGCCCTCCTTGTCGTTGAGGATCTCCAGGCGCTGCGTGGCGCCCTCGTCCCGGCTGTCGAAGATGAACCGGTGCGCGTTGACGATCGCGGCGGGGCCGAAGTACTGCCCGTCGGTCCAGAACACGGGGCAAGACGACGTGCACGCGGCGCACAGGATGCACTTGGTGGTGTCGTCGAAGCGGGCGCGGTCCTCGGCGGACTGGAGGCGCTCCCGGGTCGGCTCGTTCCCGGAGGTGATGAGGAACGGCATGATCTCGCGGTAGGAGGCGAAGAACGGCTCCATGTCGACCACGAGGTCCTTGACGACCGGCAGGCCCTTGATGGGCTCGACCGTGATCGGCTTGTCCGGGTTGATGTCCTTGAGGAGCGTCTTGCAGGCGAGCCGGTTGCGGCCGTTGATGCGCATCGCGTCGGAGCCGCACACGCCGTGGGCGCAGGACCGGCGGAACGTCAGGCTCCCGTCCTGCTCCCACTTGATCTTGTGCAGGGCGTCGAGCACGCGGTCCGTGCCGTGCACCTGGACGGTGAAGTCGTCCCAGGTCGACTCCTCGCCGTGCACCGACTCGGGGTTGTAGCGCCGGATGCGGAGCGTGACCTCGAAGCTGGGGACGGCACCGGCCTTCGGCTCGGTGGCGGGGTTCTCGAGTACAGCAGTCATCAGTACTTCCGCTCCATCGGCTCGTAGCGCGTCTGGGTGACGGGCTTGGACCCGAGGACGACCTTGTAGTCCCCGAAGTCCTCGACGTGGTCGAAGTAGCCCGCGACGTGCCCGTCGGCGGCGTCGGAGGCCGACGTCGGACGGCGGTACGCCATCGTGTGCAGCATGTAGTTCGCGTCGTCGCGGGCCGGGAAGTCCTCCCGGTAGTGCCCGCCGCGCGACTCCTTGCGGTTGATCGCGGCGACGACGGTGACCTCGGCGATGTCCAGCAGGAACCCGAGCTCGATCGCCTCGAGGAGGTCCGTGTTGAACAGCTTGCCCTTGTCCTGGACGGAGACGTTCCGGTACCGCTTCTGCAGGTCGCGGATCTCCGCCAGCGCCTCGTTCAGCGAGTCCCCGGTGCGGAACACCTGGGCGTTCGCGTCCATGGTCTCCTGCAGCGCCTTGCGGACCTCGGCCACGCGCTCGCCGTCCGGGCGGTCGCGCATCTCGGCGAGCTGCGCCTCGACGCGGGCGGTCGGGTTCTCGGGGATCTCCTTGTGCTGCGCCACCGTCTTCGCGTACGCGGCGGCGGAGCGCCCGGCGCGCTTGCCGAAGACGTTGATGTCGAGCAGCGAGTTGGTGCCGAGGCGGTTGGAGCCGTGCACGGACACGCACGCGACCTCGCCGGCGGCGTAGAGGCCCTTGACGACGTTGTGGCTGTCGCGGAGCACCTCGCCCCGCACGTTCGTCGGCACGCCGCCCATCGCGTAGTGCGCCGTCGGGTACACGGGCACGGGCTCGGTGTAGGGCTCGATGCCGAGGTAGGTGCGCGCGAACTCGGTGATGTCCGGGAGCTTCGCGTCGATGTGCGCGGGCTCGAGGTGCGTCAGGTCGAGCAGCACGTAGTCCTTGTTCGGGCCGGCGCCGCGGCCCTCACGCACCTCGTTGGCCATCGACCGGGCGACGATGTCGCGCGGCGCGAGGTCCTTGATGGTGGGGGCGTAGCGCTCCATGAACCGCTCGCCGTCCGAGTTGCGCAGGATGCCGCCCTCGCCGCGGGCCGCCTCCGACAGGAGGATGCCGAGGCCGGCGAGACCCGTCGGGTGGAACTGGAAGAACTCCATGTCCTCCAGCGGCAGGCCGCGGCGGTACGCCAGCGCCATGCCGTCGCCCGTGAGGGTGTGCGCGTTCGACGTCGTCTTGAAGATCTTGCCGGCGCCGCCCGTGGCGAAGATGATCGCCTTCGCCTGGAAGATGTGGATCTCGCCGCTGGCCAGGTCGTACGCCACGACGCCGGTCGCGTTGACCTCGGCGCCGTCCGCGAGCTGCTCGGTGGTGAGGTCGTGGTCGGTGAGGAGGTCGAGCACGTAGAACTCGTTGTAGAACTCGACCTGCTGCTTCACGCAGTTCTGGTAGAGCGTCTGCAGGATCATGTGCCCGGTGCGGTCCGCGGCGTAGCACGCGCGGCGCACGGCGGCCTGGCCGTGCTCGCGGGTGTGCCCGCCGAACCGGCGCTGGTCGATCCGGCCCTCGGGCGTGCGGTTGAACGGCAGGCCCATCTTCTCCAGGTCGAGGACCGAGTCGATGGCCTCCTTGGCGAGGATCTCCGCCGCGTCCTGGTCGACCAGGTAGTCACCGCCCTTGACGGTGTCGAACGTGTGCCACTCCCAGTTGTCCTCCTCGACGTTCGCGAGGGCCGCGGCCATGCCGCCCTGGGCGGCGCCGGTGTGGGAGCGGGTGGGGTAGAGCTTCGAGATGACGGCGGTGCGGGCCTCGCCGGAGGCCTCGAGCGCCGCACGCATGCCGGCGCCGCCTGCGCCGACGATGACGACGTCGTACTGATGTGTCTGCATCGGGGGAGCCAGTCCTTAGTTCGCGGAACAGATCGACGGCAGGAGGTTCGCCGGCGCGTCCGGCGGGCACGGGTTGAACGTGAAGATCACGAGCGTGCCGAGGATGACGACGATCGTGAACGCCAGGTACAGCAGCGCCTTGAGCACGCCGCGCGTCATGTCGCGCTGGGCGTAGTCGTTGATGATGGTGCGCACGCCGTTGGTGCCGTGGATCATCGCGAGCCAGAGCATCAGCAGGTCCCAGACCTGCCAGAACGGGCTGGACCACTTGCCGCCGACGAAGGCGAAGTCGATCGCGTGCACGCCGTCGCCCACCATGAGGTTGACGAACAGGTGCCCGAAGACGAGGACGAGCAGCACGACGCCGGACGCCCGCATGAACACCCAGCTGTACAGCTCGTAGTTGCCGCGGGTGGTCTTGCGGCGCGCGTACGGCGACCGCGGTGCGTCGATCGCGGACGGCGTCTGGGTCTGAGCCATCAGTGCCCACCTCCGAAGACGTTCATCAGGTGCCGCGGCAGGAAGCCGGCCATGGTCACGACGAACAGGCCGACGACGACCCAGAGCATGGTCTTCTGGTACTTCGGGCCCTTGGCCCAGAAGTCGACGAGGATCACGCGGATGCCGTTGAACGCGTGGAAGACGATCGCGGCGACGAGGCCGGCCTCCCCGAGCCCCATGATCGGCGTCTGGTACGTCCCGATGACCGCGTTGTAGGCCTCTGGCGAGACCCGGACCAGCGCGGTGTCCAGGATGTGCACGAGCAGGAAGAAGAAGATGAGCACGCCGGTCACGCGATGCGCGACCCAGGACCACATGCCTTCACGGCCGCGGTAGAGCGTGCCAGCAGGTGCTGTAGGCACGGGGGGAGCCTCCGTTGGCGGATTCTGTGTGGATTCCGTTCACGGTCACTGTAGTGACATCCGGTCGTCTCACGGCACACGAGTCCCGGCAAACCGGGACGCTCCGGTGCCTTTCGTGACCTATTCCACAGGGTTGACGTCGCCGACGGCCCGGCCGTCAGCACGCCTATGCTGCGGACATGAGCACTGCGGCGCCCCCCTCCCGATCACCGGTCCCCGGGTTCTACGCCGTGGTCCCCGCCGGAGGCGCCGGCACCCGACTGTGGCCCCTCTCGCGCGCGGGCGCGCCGAAGTTCCTGCACGACCTCACCGGCGCGGGCCGCACCCTGCTGCAGGGCACCGTCGACCGGCTCCGCCCCCTGACGGGCCCGGGCGGGGTCGTCCTCGTCACCGGGGAGCCGCACGTGGCCGCCGCGCGCGAGCAGCTCCCCGAGCTCGGCGACGACGACGTGCTGGCGGAGCCCTCCCCGCGCGACTCCATGGCGGCCATCGGCCTCGCGGCCGCGGTGCTCGAGCAGCGGCACGGCGACGTGGTGGTCGGGTCGTTCGCGGCGGACCAGGTGGTGTCGGGGGCCGCGTCCTTCGCCGCGGCCGTGCGGGAGGCCGTCGAGGCCGCGCGCGCGGGCTACGTCGCGACCATCGGGATCGCCGCCTCGCGCCCGTCCGTGGCCTTCGGGTACGTGCGCAGCGGCGACCCCCTGGGCGTCGAGGGCGCGCCGAGCGCGCTGCACGCGCGCGGCTTCACCGAGAAGCCGGACGCCGCGACGGCCCGCGAGTACGTCGCCACCGGCGAGTACCGCTGGAACGCCGGCATCTTCGTCGCGCGCAGCTCGGTGCTGCTCGGGCACCTCGCCCGGCTGCGGCCCGCGCTGCACGACGGCCTGCGGACGATCGCCCGGGCCTGGGACACCCCGCGCCGCGCCCAGGTGGTCGCCGAGGTCTGGCCCGGCCTGGAGAAGATCGCGATCGACCACGCGGTCGCGGAGCCCGTCGCGGCGGAGGGCGGGGTCGCCGTGGTCCCGGGCACGTTCGGCTGGGACGACGTCGGGGACTTCAACTCGCTCGCCGCGCTCCTGCCGTCGGACGACGACGGCGGCTCCAAGGTGCTCGGCGACCCCGGGGACGTGGTCCGCGTGCAGTCCGCGGGATCGGTCGTGGTGCCCGGCGGCGACCGGGTCGTCGCGCTGCTCGGGATCGACGACGTCGTCGTCGTGGACACCCCGGACGCCCTGCTGGTCACCACCCGCGCCCGCGCCCAGCAGGTGAAGGACATGGTCGACGCGATGCGCGTGCACGGCCGCGAGGACGTCCTGTGAGCCGCGCGGACGCCGGCGCCCGGCTCGACGAGGTCGTCGCGGCGCTGGAGGCCGAGCTGATCGAGATCCGCCGCGACGTGCACGCGCACCCCGAGCTGGGCCGGCAGGAGGTGCGCACCACCGCCCTCGTGGCCGACCGGCTGCGCGCCGCCGGCCTCGAGCCGCGGCTGCTCGAGGGCACCGGCCTGGTGTGCGACGTCGGCCCGGAGCGGTCGGCGGACGGGCTGGGCCGGGTGGCCCTGCGCGCGGACATCGACGCGCTGCCGCTCGACGACTCCTGCGGGCTGCCGTTCCGCTCCGTGGTGCCGGGCGTCGCCCACGCCTGCGGCCACGACGTGCACACCACGGTGGTGCTGGGTGCCGGCCTGGCGCTCGCGGCCCTGCACGACGAGGGCCTCCTCGACCGGGGCGCCCGCCTGGTCTTCCAGCCGGCCGAGGAGATCATGCCCGGCGGCGCGCACGACGTCGTGGCGCAGGGCGCGCTGGACGGCGTCGACCGCATCGCGGCCGTGCACTGCGAGCCGAAGCTCGACGTCGGTCGGGTGGGCACGCGGATCGGCCCGATCACGTCGGCGTCCGACTCGGTGACGGTGACGCTCTCGTCCGCCGGCGGCCACACCTCGCGCCCGCACCTCACCGGCGACGTGGTGTACGCGCTGGGCCAGGTCATCACCCAGGTGCCGGCGGTGCTGGGCCGCCGGCTCGACCCGCGCTCCGGGGTGAACCTCACCTGGGGCGCCGTGCACGCGGGCAACGTGCACAACGCGATCCCGTCCACGGGCACGGTCAGCGGCACGCTGCGCTGCCTCGACGTGCGCGCGTGGGAACGGGCGGGCCAGGTGCTGCACGACGCGGTGGAGCAGGTCGTGGCCCCCTACGAGGTGGACGTCACCGTGCGGCACGCGCGCGGCGTCCCGCCGGTGGACAACGACGCGGCGGTCACGGGCGCGCTCGAGGCGGCGGGCGCGGCCGTGCTCGGCCCTGACGGCGTGGTGCTCACGGAGCAGTCGCTGGGCGGGGAGGACTTCGCCTGGTACCTCACCAAGGTGCCCGGGGCGATGGCGCGGCTGGGCACGGGCACGCCGGGGGAGCGGCGCTACGACATCCACCAGGGCGACCTCGTCGTGGACGAACGGGCGATCGCCGTCGGCGCCCGGCTGCTGGGACGTTTCGCGCTGCAACCCTGAGACGCCGGAAAGTGTCCGGCGCGTTCCCGCTCGATACCGCTTCGGTAACGACTCCTGCGGGTTCGTCGCTCACGGTTCTCGGTCCCCTCGCCGGTGACTAGGCTCACGACGGTGACGGGCCGGACGATCCTGGCCCGACGAACGATCGACAGGAGCGACAGGTGAAGAGAGCGATCCAGCTCACTGCCCTCGCCGGCGTCGCCGCGCTCGCGCTGGCGGCCTGTGCCGAGGCCCCCGAGGAGTCCGGCAGCGGCGAGAGCTCGGCAGCGACGAGCGACTTCAAGCCGTGCATCGTGTCGGACCAGGGCGGGTTCGACGACAAGAGCTTCAACCAGCTCAGCTTCGAGGGCGCGCAGAAGGCCGCCGACGGCCTGGGCGCCAAGCTCGTCTCGGTGCAGTCGCAGTCCGAGAGCGACTTCAAGCCCAACCTCGAGTCGCTCGTCGGGCAGAACTGCAACGCCATCGTGTCAGTGGGCTTCGCGCTCTCCGCCGCGACGATCGAGTCGGCGACGGCCAACCCCGAGACCGAGTACATCATCGTCGACGACGCGGCGGACGCGGACTTCGACGGCAAGGCGGACGCCGAGAACATCAAGCCGCTGCTGTACGACACAGCGCAGGCGGCGTTCCTCGCCGGCTACCTGTCCGCCGGGTACTCCGAGGCCGGCAAGGTCGGCACCTTCGGCGGCCAGCCCTTCCCGACCGTGACCATCTTCATGGACGGCTTCAAGCAGGGCGTCGAGTACTACAACGAGACCAAGGGCACCAAGGTCGAGGTCGTCGGCTTCTCCGGCGGCGAGGACGGCTCCTTCACGGGCGGCTTCGAGGCCAACGAGACCGCGAAGACGACCGCGCAGAACATCATCGACCAGGGCGTCGACGTGCTGCTGCCGGTCGGCGGCCCGATCTACCAGTCGGCGATCGCGGCGATCCAGGACTCGGGTCGGGACATCGCGCTCGTCGGCGTGGACGCGGACTTCTACGAGACCGACCCGTCCACGCAGGACTACGTGCTCACGTCGATCCTCAAGAAGATGGACGTCTCCACCAACGACGCGGTGACGGCTGCCGGCAAGGGCAACTTCGACCCGACGCCGTACGTGGGCACCCTCGAGAACGAGGGCGTGGGCCTCGCCCCGCTGCACAACTTCGAGGACAAGGTCGACCCCGCCCTCATGGACGAGGTCACGGCCCTCCAGGAGAAGATCATCTCCGGCGAGGTCGAGGTCAAGTCCTACCTCTCCGGCCAGGAGTGACGACGACGGCGTGACGGCACGGCACGGTGGCGCGGCCCGGCGAGGGCCGCGCCACCGTGCGCACTCACGGCGCGGACGGCGACGGGGCCGTCCCGGTGAGAGGCTGGCCGCGGTGCGTGCTCCACGACACCCGACCGAGGAAGGCAGAGCATGAGGCTCGAGCTGCGCGGCATCACGAAGCGCTTCGGCGCCCTCGTGGCGAACGACCACATCGACCTGGTGGTGGAGCCGGGCGAGATCCACTGCTTGCTGGGCGAGAACGGCGCCGGCAAGTCCACCCTGATGAACGTCCTGTACGGCCTCTACCAGGCCGACGAGGGTCAGATCCTGCTGGACGACGAGGTCCAGGCGTTCGAGGGGCCCGGCGACGCGATGGCCGCCGGCATCGGCATGGTGCACCAGCACTTCATGCTCGTGCCGGTGTTCAGCGTCGCGGAGAACGTCATGCTCGGGCACGAGTCGACCCGCTCGGCGGGGGTGCTCGACCTGGACAGCGCCCGTACGAAGGTCGCGGAGATCTCCGCCCGCTTCGGCTTCCAGGTGGACCCCGACGCGCTGGTCGAGGATCTCCCCGTCGGGGTGCAGCAGCGGGTCGAGATCATCAAGGCGCTCTCGCGGGACGCGGACGTGCTGGTCTTCGACGAGCCGACCGCCGTGCTCACGCCCCAGGAGACCGACGAGCTGATGGCGATCATGCGCCAGCTGCGCGACGAGGGCGCCGCCATCGTGTTCATCACCCACAAGCTGCGCGAGGTGCGCGCCGTCGCCGACCGCATCACCGTGGTCCGTCACGGCAAGATCGTCGGCGAGGCCAGCCCCACCGCCACCGACGGCGAGCTCGCCTCCCTCATGGTGGGCCGCGCCGTCGAGCTGACGGTGCGCAAGGACGCCCCGCGCACCACGGACCACGAGCTCGTCGTCACCGACCTGCGGGTCACGGGAGCCGACGGCCAGGTGCTGGTGGACGACGTGAGCTTCACCGTCCGCGGCGGCGAGGTGCTGGTCGTGGCCGGGGTGCAGGGCAACGGGCAGACCGAGCTCACCGAGGCGCTCGTCGGGCTGCAGGAGACGGTGACGGGCAGCGTGCGGCTCGACGGCACGGAGCTCGTGGGCCGGTCGGTGCGCAAGATCCTGGACGCGGGCGTGGGCTTCGTCCCGGAGGACCGCAACGAGGACGGGCTCGTCGGGGAGTTCACGATCGCCGAGAACCTCGTGCTCGACCGCACCGACGGGCCGCCGTTCGTGCGCCGCGGCACCCTGCAGCTCGCGACGCGCGACGCGTTCGCGCGCGAGAAGGTCGCCGAGTTCGACGTGCGCACGCAGGGCATCGAGACGCGGGTGGGTCGCCTCTCGGGCGGCAACCAGCAGAAGGTGGTCCTCGCGCGGGAGCTCTCGCGCGAGCTGAGCCTGCTGGTCGCGGCCCAGCCGACCCGCGGCGTCGACGTCGGGTCGATCGAGTTCATCCACAAGCGGGTCGTCGAGACCCGCGACACGGGCATCCCGGTGGTGGTCGTGTCGACCGAGCTCGACGAGGCCGTCGCCCTCGCCGACCGGATCATGGTCATGTACCGCGGGCGGGTCGTCGGCATCGTGCCGGCGCACACCCCGCGCGACGTGCTCGGCCTCATGATGGCCGGCATCCCGCCCGAGGACGCCTCCGGGACGGATCCCGAGAACGAAGGAGACGCGGCGTGAGCGGCGAGACGCCCCGCCCCGACGGCGCAGAGCCGAAGGGCGCAGAGCCCGAGGGCGTCGTCCCCGACGTCGTGCGCGACTCGCCCCTGGGCGAGGCGCTCGAGACGGTCGACCCGACCGCGGAGCCGGGGCTGGCGGAGGAGCTCGAGCAGGAGGTCGCCCGCGAGCAGGCGCCCGTCGTCGAGGAGTCCGGCCAGCGCTGGCGGGACGCCGTGCGCCGGGCGACGTCCGGCGGCTGGGCCGTGGCGCTCGGCGCGATCGTGCTCGCCGTCGTCGCCGGCTCGATCCTGGTCATCGTGACGGACGAGGACGTGATCGCGGCCGCGCCGTATTTCTTCTCGCGACCGTCCGACACGATCGCCGCGATCGGGCAGGCGGTGGGCGGCGCCTACTCCGCCCTCTTCCAGGGCGCGGTCTACAACTTCGGCGCGGACTCGTTCGCGCAGGGCATCCGGCCGCTGACGCAGACGCTCACGAACGCCACGCCGCTCATCGCGGCCGGGCTCGGCGTCGCGCTCGCGTTCCGGGCCGGCCTGTTCAACATCGGTGGCCAGGGCCAGATGCTCGTGGCCGCGGCGGCCGCGGGCTGGATCGGCTTCGGGGTCACCGGGCTGCCGTTCCCGTGGCACATGCTGCTGTGCCTGGTCGCGGGCATCGCCGCGGGCGCGCTGTGGGCGGGGATCGCCGGCCTGCTCAAGGCCCGCACCGGGGCCCACGAGGTGATCGTCACGATCATGCTCAACTACGTGGCGTTCTACCTGCTGTCCTACTTCCTCGCGACGCCGGGGCTCATGCAGGCCCCCGGCTCGGCGAACCCGAAGACCCCGCCGATGCAGGACAGCGCGGTGCTGCCGCCCCTGCTCGGCGAGCAGTACAACCTGCACTGGGGCTTCGTGCTGTCGCTGCTCGCCGTCGTCGGCGTGTGGTGGCTGCTCAACCGGTCGAGCGCGGGCTTCTCGTTCCGCGCGGTGGGGGAGAACCCGAAGGCCGCGCGCGTCGCGGGCATCGACGTGTCCCGGACCACCGTGCTCGTGATGCTGATCGCGGGCGGCCTGGTCGGGCTCGCGGGCACCCAGCAGGTGCTGGGCACCGTGACCACCGGCTTCGGCGCCGACATCGACGCGGGCATCGGGTTCGACGCGATCACCGTGGCCCTGCTCGGCGGCTCGTCCCCCTGGGGCGTGCTGGGTGCCGGCATCCTGTTCGGCGGCTTCAAGGCCGGCGGCTCGGCGATGCAGGCCGCGCAGGGCATCCCGATCGAGATCGTGCTCGTCGTGCAGTCGTTGATCGTGCTGTTCATCGCGGCGCCGCCGCTGGTGCGTGCGATCTTCCGGCTGCCGCAGCCGGAGCGGACGCCCCGACGACGAGACCGCCGGCCCGAGCGCCGCCGCACCGTGGCCACGCCCGGTACCGAGGAGGGACAGGCATGACCGCCACCACCGTCGACGCGGCGGGGACCGCCGCGTCGAAGCCCGCCCCGCGCACCGCCGCGACCGTGTCGTGGAAGGCCGCCATCGGCCTCGGCGTGGTCCTCGTCCTGTACGCGCTGCTGCTGCTCCTGGCGCCGCACGAGGGCTCGGCGCGGTTCGCGCTCTCGACCAGCACCGACTTCGTCGTGCTGCCCACCATCGTCGTGCCGGCGATGGCCACCGCCTGGGTGTGCGGGGCCGTCGGGCTGCTCGTGCTCCTCCTCGCCGTGGTGCGCACCCGCGCCGGCCGGGCGGTGCCGGTCTGGGCGATCGCGCTCTTCGCGGCCGCGCTGCTGGTGGGCTTCCTCGCCTGGGCCGCCGCGGGCAGCCCGCGCGACCTCTCCGTCGTCGGCCTGCTCGGTGGCGCGATCGGCCTCGCGGTCCCGCTCGTCTACGGCGCGCTCGGCGGCGTGATCGGGGAGCGCGCGGGCGTGGTGAACATCGCCATCGAGGGTCAGCTGCTCGCGGGGGCGTTCGTCGCCGCGATCGTGGGCTCGCTGACGGACAGCCCGTGGGCCGGACTGGTGGCGGCCGTGATCGCGAGCGCGCTGGTGGCGCTCGTGCTCGGCCTGTTCACCATCACCTACCGGGTCAACCAGGTGATCGTCGGCGTCGTGCTCAACGTGCTGGTGATCGGCCTGACGAGCTTCTTCTACTCCGAGGTGCTGGTCCCCAACGCCGAGACGCTCAACTCGACGGTGCGGTTCGAACGCCTGCCGATCCCGCTGCTCGAGCGGATCCCGATCATCGGGCCGGTGCTGTTCAACCAGACGATCGTCGTGTACCTGATGTTCCTCGCGGTCCCGGCCGTGTGGTTCGCGCTGTTCCGCACCCGCTGGGGCCTGCGCGTGCGGGCCGTGGGCGAGCACCCCAAGGCGGCGGACACCGTGGGCATCGACGTGCTGCGGACGCGCTACCGGGCGGTCCTCATCGGCGGGGCCGTCGTCGGCTTCGGCGGCGCGTTCTACACCGTCGTGTCGATCAACCAGTTCGGCCGGGAGATGACCGCCGGCGCCGGGTTCATCGCGCTGGCTGCCGTCATCTTCGGCAAGTGGGACCCCCTGCGCGCCGCCCTGGCGGGCCTGCTGTTCGGCTTCGCGACCAACCTGCAGAACGTGCTGTCCGTCGTCGGGTCCCCGGTGCCGAGCCAGTTCATGCTGATGCTGCCGTACCTGGTGACGCTGCTGGCCGTGGCCGGTCTGGTCGGCCGCTCCCGGGCGCCCGCCGCGTCCGGGACGCCCTACACCAAGGAGTAGCGATGTCCCACGAGACGGCCGACGAGACACGCGACGAGACGACCGGGGAGGGCATCGACTGGGACGCCCTCCGGGCGGCGGCGCGCGACGTCGTCGGCCGGGCGTACGCGCCGTACTCGGGCTTCCCGGTCGGCGCGGCGGCGCTGGTCGACGACGGCCGCGTCGTGGTGGGCTGCAACGTGGAGAACGCCGCCTACGGGGTGACGCTCTGCGCCGAGTGCTCGCTGGTGTCCGCCCTGGTCACCGGGGGCGGCGGCCGCCTGGTCGCGTTCACGTGCGTGGACGGCGCGGGCGCGACGCTCATGCCGTGCGGCCGGTGCCGGCAGCTGTTGTGGGAGCACGGCGGCCCGGGCCTCCTCGTGGAGTCCGTGCGGGGCGTCGTGCCGATGACCGAGGTGCTGCCGGACGCGTTCGACGCGCACGACCTCGACCGTCCTCACCCCAGGAGCGGAGCATGAGCACCGAGTCGTCGGGACGGGAGCCGTTCGACGCCGTCGACGTCATCCGGACCAAGCGGGACGGCCGCCCCCTCGAGGCGGGGCAGATCGACTGGGTGGTGGACGCGTACACCCGGGGCGCCGTCGCCGAGGAGCAGATGTCGGCGCTCGCGATGGCGATCCTGCTGCGGGGCATGACGCGGCCGGAGGTGGCGCGCTGGACCGGCGCGATGATCGCCTCCGGCGAGCGGATGGACTTCTCGGGCCTGTCGCGACCTACCGCGGACAAGCACTCCACCGGCGGCGTGGGGGACAAGATCACGCTGCCGCTCGCGCCCCTCGTCGCGTCGTTCGGGGTGGCGGTGCCGCAGCTGTCGGGCCGGGGGCTCGGCCACACCGGCGGCACCCTCGACAAGCTGGAGGCCATCCCGGGCTGGCGGGCGTCGCTCGACAACGACGCGCTGATGGCCCAGCTCGAGGACGTGGGCGCCGTGATCTGCGCCGCGGGCGCGGGCCTCGCCCCGGCGGACAAGAAGCTCTACGCGCTGCGGGACGTGACCGGCACGGTCGAGTCCGTGCCGCTCATCGCGAGCTCGATCATGAGCAAGAAGATCGCGGAGGGCACGGGCGCGCTCGTGCTGGACGTGAAGGTGGGCTCCGGGGCGTTCATGAAGGACCTCGACGCCGCGCGCGAGCTCGCCCGCACGATGGTCGACCTCGGCACCGACGCCGGGGTGCGCACCGTCGCGCTGCTCACGGACATGCAGGTGCCGCTGGGCCGCACCGCGGGGAACGCTCTCGAGGTCCGGGAGTCGGTGGAGGTGCTCGACGGCGGCGGCCCGGCCGACGTCGTCGACCTCACGGTGGCGCTCGCCGTGGAGATGCTCGCCGGCGCGGGGCGGCCGGTGCCGGAGGCCGAGGTGCGGGCCGCGCTGGGCGACGGCCGCGCGAAGGACGTCTGGCGCCGGATGATCGCCGCCCAGGGCGGCGACCCGGACGCGGCGCTGCCCTGGGCCCGCGAGCGGCAGGACGTCGTCGCCGACCGCTCCGGCGTCGTCGCACGCCTGGACGCGTACGCGGTGGGTGTCGCCGCCTGGCGGCTCGGCGCGGGCCGCTCCCGGCGGGAGGACCCGGTCCAGGCCGGGGCCGGCGTCGAGATCCACGCCCGCCCCGGCGAGCGCGTGGAGGCGGGCCAGCCGGTGCTGACCCTGCACACGGACACCCCCGAGCGGTTCGACCGCGCTCGCGCCGCCCTCGACGGGGCGTGGTCGGTGGACGAGGGCGACGGAGGCACCGCGGGCGGTGCCCGCGCCGCCGGGTCGGGGCTCGTGCTCGACCGGATCGGCTGAGCGGGCCGCGCGGTGGCCGGGGGGACGGGGGGTCCGGGCGGGCTCCGGGCGACCTCGGTCCTCGCGGCGCTGGGGGCGTTCGCAGGGCGGCCACCCGCGGCGCCGCCCGCCGGGCGGTTCGCCCGACCGGACGTGCCCGGCGACCTCGCGGGGGCGCTCGACGCGCTCGCGGGGCCCGCACGGGCATGGGTGCTCGACCCGCTCGGCCGGGACGCGCCGCCGCCCGCCCCCGGTCGGCCCCGCACGCTGGCCCTCCCCGCCGCCGAGGGCGTGCTCGCGCCGGCCCGGCAGGTCGACGAGCGCACCTGCGGCGCCGCCGTGCTGAGCCTGCTCAGCCTCGCGGGCGACCCGCGGCGCGCGGTCGAGCTGGCCCGGTGGCCGACCGGGCCCGCCGCGGCGTTCGCCGGGCTGCAGCGGCAATGGCACGCGCGCACGACCCACGGCCCGTGGGGGCTGCCGTCCTGGCCGGCCGCGCTGGGCACCCCGCCGTGGGGCGCGGCGCGGGAGGCGCGGTACGGGCGGGTGCGGTACACCCACCGGGTGGTGGGCGGCCGCGGCGCGCGCGGCGTCCTGGCGGCGGCCGTGGACGCGGCCGCCGCGGGAGCGCCCGTCCCGCTCTACACGGGCGGCGACCTCGCCCGGGGGGTCGGGACGGCGGTACCCCGGCACGTCGTGCTGCTCACCGCCGTCCGGGGCGGGCTCGCCACGCTGTACGAGCCGTCGTCGGGGCGCCTGCACGCCGTGCCGGTGGCGACGCTGGCCGACCCCCGGGCCGACGCCCGCCTCCGCACGCCCGCACTGGGCGGCTGGCCGCACGTGGTGTGGGCCCTGCTGCCGCGCGACGCGCGCGGCTGACCCGCCCGACCCGCCGCGGCGCTCCTCTGGCGCGCTCCGGGGGCGGGGGCCACGATGGGGAGCGCACCGTGGTCGAGCGAAGGAGGAGGCGCCATGAGCACCGTCCCGGACGACGCCTGGCGGGACGCCGGGCTGGAGGGCCCCGACGACACGACCAGCCTGGTCGAGGACGCGAAGGCCCCCGACGAAGCGGTCCCGGAGCCCGCCGCGCCCGAGGAGTACCGCCCGCGGCACGCCCGCCCCGACCTGGACGGCGAGGCCGCGGAGGCGGACGTCGTCGAGCAGAGCCAGGAGGTCCCGGGACCGGACGACCCCGAGGCCGTCGGCGACGCCTGACGGCCGGTAGGTTGGCCCCATGACGCAAGCCCTCGTCGACCTGATCCCGTCCCTGCCCAAGGTCCTCCTGCACGACCACCTCGACGGTGGCCTGCGACCGCAGACCGTGCTCGAGCTCGCCGCCGAGGTGGGGCACGAGCTGCCGGCCTCCGACGCCGACGCGCTCGGGACCTGGTTCGTCGAGGCCGCCGACTCGGGGTCGCTGGTGCGGTACCTGGAGACTTTCGACCACACGATCGCCGTCATGCAGACGGCCGACGCCCTGGCCCGCGTCGCTCGCGAGGCCGTGCTGGACCTGGCGGCGGACGGCGTCGTGTACGCCGAGCAGCGCTGGGCGCCGGAGCAGCACCTCGGCCGCGGGCTGACGCTCCCCGAGACGGTGGAGGCCGTGCAGGCGGGCATCGACGAGGGCATCCGCGAGGCCGCCGCCCGCGGGCAGATCATCCGGGTGGGGCAGCTGGTGACGGCCATGCGGCACACCGACCGCTGGCAGGAGATCGCCGAGCTCGCCGTCGCGTACCGCGACCGGGGCGTGGTGGGCTTCGACATCGCGGGTCCGGAGGACGGGTTCCCGCCCTCGCGCCACGCGGAGATCTGGCGCTACCTCGCCGAGCACGACTTCCCGACGACGATCCACGCGGGCGAGGCGGCCGGCCCGGCATCGATCGCCGAGGCCGTGCACCTGGGCCAGGCGGACCGGATCGGCCACGGCGTGCGGATCGTGGAGGACATCGTCGTCCACGACGGCTTCGACGACGGCGGCGAGCGGCGCGCCGAGCTCGGCAGCCTGGCGCACTGGGTGCGCGACCACCAGATCGCGCTCGAGGTGTGCCCGGTGTCCAACCTGCAGACGGGCGCCACGTCGGCGTCGACCGTCGCCGACCACCCGATCACCCGGCTCAAGGAGCTGGACTTCGCGGTCACGCTCAACACGGACAACCGCCTCATGTCCCGCACCTCCATGTCGAACGAGATGACGCGGCTCGTCACGGAGGCGGGCTGGACGATCGACGACCTGGCGGACGTCACCCTGACGGCCGCCTGGAGCACCTTCATGCACCACGACGAGCGCCGCGCCCTCGTCGACGAGGTCATCCTGCCGGGGTACCAGCGGGTCGAGGGAGCACAGCGATGAACGACGCAGCCCGGTCGGTGCCCGCCGACCCGATCGCCCTCGCGGGGTACGTGGACCACACGCTGCTCAAGCCGGAGGCGACGACGGCCGACGTCACCGCGCTGGTCGAGGAGGGCGTGGCCCTCGGCGTGTTCTCGGTGTGCATCTCGCCCACGTTCGTCGCGCACGCGGCGCGCGTGGCCGCGGGCCGGCTCGCGGTGGCGACCGTGTGCGGCTTCCCCTCGGGCAAGCACGTCAGCGCGGTCAAGGCGGCCGAGGCCGCCCGCGCCGTGGCCGACGGCGCCGACGAGGTGGACATGGTGATCGACGTCGGCGCTGCCAAGGAGGGCGCGTTCGACGCCGTCCGGGCCGACGTCGCGGCCGTGCGCGCCGCCGTCCCGGCCGAGTACGTGCTCAAGGTGATCATCGAGGCCGCGGCCCTCACCGACGACGAGATCGTCGCCGTCTGCCGGGCGGCGCAGGACGCCGGCGCCGACTTCGTCAAGACGTCCACCGGGTTCCACCCCGCGGGCGGCGCGTCGGTGCACGCCGTGGCGCTCATGGCCGACACCGTGGGCGGGGCGCTCGGGGTCAAGGCCTCCGGCGGGATCCGGAGCCTGGACGACGCGCTCGCCATGATCCGCGCCGGCGCCACGCGCCTGGGGCTGTCGGGGACCGCGGGCGTGCTCGCGGGCTTCGCCGGGGCCGCACCGGCCGCCGGCGAGGGCGGCTACTGACCGCCGCGCGCGTGCCCCCTCCCGGGCCGCTCGTCGAGGTCCGTGCCGCGACCCGCACGCACGGCACCGTGCAGGTCCTCGGGCCGACCACGCTGACCCTCCGCCCGGGCGAGGCTGCCGCCGTCGTCGGGCCGAACGGCGCCGGGAAGTCGACCCTGCTGCGCCTCGTCGCCGGCAAGGACGAACCCACGTCCGGCGACGTGCGCGTGCTCGGGCTGCCCGCCGGGCAGGCGCGGCTGCGGCGCCGCGAGGACGTCGCGGTCCTGCTGGGCGGCCTGTCCGCGTACCCGGACCTGACGGTCGCCGAGCACCTGCGCCTCGTCGCGTCCGCGTGGGCCGGCAGGCATCCCGGCCCGGGCGTCGACGCGGCGCTCGCGGCGGCCGAGCTCGAGCGGGTGCGCGACCAGCTCCCGGGCGAGCTCTCGTCGGGCGAGGGCCAGATGTTCGCCCTCGTGACCACGCTCTACCGGCCCGCGCGCCTCGTGCTGCTCGACGAGCCCGAGCAGCGGCTCGACGCCCGGTGGCGGGCCGTGGCCCGGCGGCTCGTCGCGGGGGCGCTGGACGCCGGCCGGGCGCTGCTCGTCGCGACGCACGACCCGGACCTGCGTGCCGACCTCGCCCTGCGGGGCCAGGAGGTCGAGCTCGCGGCCCCGGGGCCCCGGTGACGGCTCCGTGAGCGCCCTGGCCGGGCACGTCGACGACGGCGCCCGCGTGCCCTACCGGCGCTGGCGACGCTGGGTGGGCTCCCTGCGGCGCCGGGCGCTGGTCGTGCGGGCGGCCGAGTCCGGCGGCGACCCCCACGACCGTGTGTACCTCGGGTACGGGGTGGTGCTCCTCGCGCTCGTCTACGGGCCGATCCTCTGGTCCGCCCTCGCCCAGGCGGCCGCGGCGCTGCCCCTGCCCGCGGGCGCGGAGGAGCGGTCGGCGGCGCTGGTCGCCGGGGCAGCGCTGGCGCTGGGCGTCGCGTGCCTCGCGGGGCTCGCCGCGGCCCGCGCGGGCGGCCCGCTGTGGACGAGCCCGGAGGAGTCCGCGTTCGCGCTGTCCGGCCAGTTCCGGCCGCGCGACGTGCTGCGGCGGCGCGCCGTGCTCCTCGTCGTCGGGGCAGGGGCGCTCGGTGCCTTCGTGGCCACCGCCGCGACGCAGGGGATCGCGCCGGAGCAGGCGGGCGACGCGCCGGCGGTCCTCCTCGCGGGGGCCGTGGGCGCGGCGGCGCTCGCGCAGGTGCCGCTGGCGGTCGGCGTCGCGGCGCAGACCTCCCGGCGGCGCGGCGCGGCCCGCGGCGTGACCGCGCTCCTGCTCGCCGTCGGGCTGCTGGAGCTGCTCGCCCTGGCGACCGACGCCGGCGCCCAGGCCGTGGTCCTCGCGTGCGCCGAGCCGGTGCTCGGCGGTCCGGGAGGGTCGTGCACGCTCTCGGTACCGGTCATGGTCGGGGCGGCACTGCTCGCGGCCCTGGTGGGAGCGGCGTCCGTCGGGCTCGTCGTGCGGGTGCTCCCGGACGAGCTCGACGTCGACCGGGCCGCCGCGGGCCAGGCGCGCACCGTGACGGCCGGGCGCGGCCTGGTGGGCGGGGAGTCCGGCGCGCTGGCGGACGTCCTCGGGCCCCGGGCGTACGGGGGCCGCCGGGCGGGCCTCCCGCGGCGGCTGCTGCGCCGCGCGCCGCTGGTGGCGCGCGACCTGCTGGGGCTGCGGCGGCGGCCGGCGGCGCTCGCCGCATCGCTGGCGGCAGGGCTGGCGGGGGCGCTGCTCGTGCGGGCCGGCGCGGAGGACGGCCCGGCGCTGGTGACGGTGGCCGGGGCCGCGGCGCTCTATGGCGCGGCGCGGACGTGGGCCGACGGCCTGCACGCGTTCGCCGCCCAGCCCCAGCCGGGCGCGCTCCTGCCGGGGTCGGCGGGGCGTGCCGTCGCGGGGCACGCGGTGGTCCCCGCCGCCCTGGCGCTCGTCGTCGCCGGGGCGGCGGCGGCCGGGGGAGCGGGCGGCGCCCTCGCCGTGCTGCTCGTCGTGGTCACCGTCCTGGCGGTCCGCGCCTGGGTGGCGGGCGCGACGGCGGCGCCGCCCGGCCTCTTCACGCCGATGGCGACGCCGAACGGCGACATGGCGATGCTCGTGGTCGGCGCGTGGTACCTGCGCGGATGGCTCGTGGTCCTCGCCGTGGCGTGGCTGCTGCACCGGGCGGGACCGGGTGCCGGTCCTGCCGTGGCGATGTCGACCCTGGCGCTCGCGGCCGCGCTCGCCGCCGCCGCGGTGCGGCGGTTCGCGCGAGCCTGACACCGCCCCTGGCCGGGCCCGGTGACCGACGTCACACGCGTCGGGTGCTCCGGAGGAAGTTAGGCTCGCCTCACCATGTCTGACACGCAGCCTGAGACTCCCGCCGGCCCGCCGGCCCGCAAGCGCACCCCTCGGCACGCGACCGTCTCGGCCGCGCGTCGCCTCACCCCGCACCTGGTGCGGGTCACGATCGCGGGCCCCGAGCTCGCCGAGCTCGACCCCACCGGCCACACGGACAGCTACGTCAAGCTGGTGCTCGGCGAGCTGGCCGACGGACGTCCCCTGCTGCGGGCGTACACGGTGCGCGCGGTGCGGGACACGCCCCAGGGCCCGGAGTGGGACCTCGACCTCGTCGTGCACGGCGACGAGGGCGTCGGCGGGCCCTGGGCCACGCGCGTGCGGCCCGGCGAGGCCGTCACGTTCATGGGCCCGGGCGGCGGGTACGCGCCCGACCCCGCGGCTCCCTGGCACCTGCTCGTGGGCGACGACTCGGCGCTGCCCGCCATTGCGGCCGCGCTCGAGGCGCTGCCGGCCGGCGCCGTCGCGCACGCCGTCGTCGAGGTGCCCGGGCCAGAGGACGAGCAGCCCCTGGACACGGCGGCGGACCTCACCCTCACGTGGGTGCACCGCGGACGCGGCGACGGCGGCGCCGACGGGCTGGCGGCCTCGGTGCGCGCCGCGCACGCCGCGGGCTCGTTCCCCGCGGGCGCCCCGCACGTCTTCCTGCACGGCGAGGCGGGCTGCGTGCGCGACCTGCGCCGCTGGGTGCGGGCCGAGCTCGGGGTGCCGCGCGAGCTGCTCTCCGCGTCGGGCTACTGGCGCCGGGGCAGCGACGACGAGGACTGGCGCGCGCGCAAGCGCGACTGGAACTCCGCCGTCGACCAGGACGACGCCGCGCTGGTCGGCTGACGCCGGGGCCTCACCGGCCCTGCGTCACAGGCCCAGGGCCGCCCGCAGGTCCGCCTTGATCCGGTCGAGCTTGCGGTGCGCCGCGACGCGCAGCCGGCCGACGTCGACCGCGGACGCGTCCGGCTCGACCGGTTCCACCACCTCGAGGTAGCACTTCACCTTCGGCTCGGTGCCGCTGGGGCGCACGACGACGCGCGTGTCGTCCGCCCCCAGCAGCACGATGCCGTCCGTGGGCGGCAGCCCGTCGATGCCGTCGGACAGGTCGAGCACCTGGGCCACGCCCGCCCCCGCGAGGGTGCGCGGCGGCGAGGTGCGCAGCCGCGCCATCGTGTCGTGGATGCGGTCCAGGTCGTCGAAGCGCACGGAGAGCTGGTCGGTGACGAACAGGCCGTTCTCGCGGGCGACGTCGTCGAGGGCGTCGACCAGCGTGCGGCCCTCGGCCTTGAGGCGGGCAGCGAGCAGCGCGACGAGGACCGCGGTGCTGAGGCCGTCCTTGTCGCGCACGTGCGCGGGGTCGACGCAGTACCCCAGCGCCTCCTCGTAGCCGAACACCAGCCCCGGGGTGCGCGAGATCCACTTGAAGCCGGTGAGGGTGGTCGCATGGCCGACGCCGTACCGGACGGCGATGGACGACAGCAGGCGCGACGACACCACCGAGCAGGCCACGACCGGTCCCGCAGCCGCCCCCTCGGGCGCGGGGACCTCGCCGCGGGCGATGCGCCGCACCGCCTCCCGCCCGAGCAGGGCACCCACCTCGTCGCCGTGCAGCATCCGCCAGCCCTGGGAGCGGGCCGTCTCGGCGCCCTGGTGCGTGCCGACCGACGGGTCGTAGACGGCGACCGCGCAGCGGTCGGCGTCGGGGTCGTTCGCGATCACCAGGTCCGCGTGGGCCTCCGCGAGCGCGACCGCCATGTCGATCGCACCAGGCTCCTCGGGGTTCGGGAACCGGACCGTCGGGAAGGCGGGGTCGGGGTCGAGCTGCTCCTCGACCGGGGTCACGTGCGTGAAGCCGGCGTCGGCGAGCGCCCGCGCCAGCACGCGGCCGCCGACGCCGTGCAGGGACGTCGTCACGACGCGCAGCGCGGCGCGCTCCTGCGGTCCCGTGGAGGTGCCGGCGCGCCGGGCGAGGTCGTGCACCGACGCCAGGTAGGCGTCGACCACGTCGCGGCCGAGGACGGTCCAGCCGGACTCCACCCGCGGGACGCCGGACGCGGGGCCCGCGGCCGTGATGCGCTCCGCGATGCGCGCGTCGTGGGGCGGGACGATCTGCGCGCCCTGCCCGGCGTCGGTCACGACGCGCCCGCCCAGGTAGACCTTGTAGCCGTTGTCCTGGGCGGGGTTGTGGCTCGCGGTGACCATGACGCCCGCGTCGGCGCGCAGGTGGCGCACGGCGAACGCGAGCACCGGGGTGGGCAGCGCGGACGGCAGCAGGAGGACGTCCGCGCCGGCGGCGGTGAGCACCGCGGCGGTGTCGGTCGCGAAGACCGAGGACCGGTCGCGGGCGTCGTAGCCGACCACGACGCGTGGCGCCACGCCCCGCCCGAGGACCGACGCGAGGTAGGCGCCCAGCCCGGCGGCCGCCGTCGTGACCACGGCACGGTTCATCCGGTTCGGGCCGGGTGCCATCGCGCCGCGCAGGCCCGCCGTGCCGAACTGGAGGGGCCCGGCGAACCGGTCGCGCAGCAGCGCCACGGCGCGCTCGCGCGTGCTCGCCCGCGGGGACGTCGTCTGCTGGGCGAGCCGGGAGAGCTCCGCCTTGTCGTCGTCGTCGACGTCGTAGCGGATCCAGCGCTCCACCTGGTCGAGCAGCGCGTTCAGGTCGGTCGCCGTCGCGGCCGGCTCGAAGGCCGGGTCGTCGGTGTCCAGGCTCATCGCGGACCCCCTCGGTTCGCTCGGAGACGGTGTCACAGGGTCGTGACGATGCGGGCGAGCAGCTCGCTGATGCGCGGGCCGGCGGCCTGACCGGCCTCCAGCACCTCCTCGTGCGAGAGCGCCTGCGGGCTGATGCCCGCGGCCAGGTTGGTCACGAGGGAGATGCCGAGCACCTCCATGCCGGCGTGCCGGGCGGCGATGGCCTCCAGCGTGGTCGACATGCCCACGAGGTCCGCGCCCATGAGGCCGGCCATCTTCACCTCGGCCGGGGTCTCGTAGTGCGGGCCGTGGAACTGGGCGTAGACGCCCTCGGGCAGGTCGGGGTCCACCCCCTGGGCGACCTTGCGCAGCCGAGCCGAGTACAGGTCCGTGAGGTCGACAAACGTCGCGCCCTCGAGCGTGGACGTGCCGGTGAGGTTGATGTGGTCGCGGATGAGCACGGGCTGGCCCGGGCGCCACGCGATGTGCAGTCCGCCGCAGCCGTTGGTGAGGACGACGGTCTCGCAGCCGGTCGCGGCGGCGGTGCGCACGCCGTGGGCCACGCGGCGCACGCCCTTGCCCTCGTACAGGTGGGTGCGGCCGCCGATGACGAGCGCGTGCCGCACCGAGCCGTCCGGGCGCTCCACGCGGACCGAACGGGTCGTCGCCGCGTGCCCCGCGACGGCGGGACGGGCGAAGCCGGGGATCTCGTGCGTCGGGATCTCCGCCACGGTGTCGCCGATCAGCTCGGCGGCGCCGCCCCAGCCGGAGCCGAGCACCAGCGCGAGGTCGTGGCCCGGAACACCCGTGGCCTCGGCGATGTGGGCGGCCGCGGCACGCGCGACGTCGAACGGGTCGGTGGTCGGGTCGTCGAGGTCCCCGACGCTGCGGCTCGTGGTGCTCATGGTCCCGAGGGTAGTCCGGGCCGGGGCCCGTCGCCGCGCCGGCGCCGGCGGCCCTCCGGCCTGACACAATGGCACCCGTGCCCACCGTGAACACCCCCTCCCCGGACACCACCCCGGACACCCCGGCCTCCACGATCGCCCCCACCCCCGGCGTCCCGGAGACCGACCCCCGCTCCCCGCACGTGGTCGTCGTCGGCGGCGGCCCGGGCGGCTACGAGGCCGCCCTCGTGGCCCGCCGGCTCGGCGCCCGCGTCACCGTCGTGGAGCGGCAGGGGCTCGGCGGCGCCGCCGTGCTCACGGACGTGGTGCCGTCCAAGACCCTCATCGCCACCGCCGAGTGGTTCACCACCGCGGAGCAGGGCCCGGAGCTCGGGGTCCGCGGCGAGGCCCCGGCGGGGGAGCGTCGCGACCTGGTCGACCTCAAGGCGGTCAACGCCCGGGTGCTCGCCCTCGCGGACGCGCAGTCGCGCGACATCCACGCGCGCCTGGAGCGCGAGGGTGTCGACATCGTCGCCGGCACGGGCCGCCTGGACGGGCCGTCGCGCGTCGTGGTGGAGGACGCCTCGGGGGCGACGACGTCGCTCGACGCCGACACCGTGCTGCTCGCCGTCGGCGCCACCCCGCGCACGCTGCCCACCGCCGTGCCCGACGGCGAGCGGATCCTCACGTGGACCCAGCTCTACCGGCTCACGGAGCTGCCGGAGCGGCTGATCGTCGTCGGCTCCGGCGTGACCGGCGCCGAGTTCGCCGGCGCCTACCAGGCGCTGGGCTCGCAGGTCGTGCTGGTCTCCTCGCGCGACCGCGTGCTGCCGGGCGAGGACATGGACGCGGCGGAGCTGCTCGAGGGCGTCTTCCGCGCCCGCGGCATGACCGTCATGTCCCGCTCCCGCGCCGCCTCCGCGGAGCGTACGGCCGACGGCGTCGCCGTCACCCTCGCCGACGGGCGCGTCGTCGAGGGGTCGCACGTGCTCATCGCCGTCGGCGCGGTGCCGTCCACCGCGGGCCTGGGTCTCGAGGAGGCCGGCGTCCGCCTGGCGGCGAGCGGGCACGTCGAGGTCGACCGCGTGTCACGCACCTCGGTGCCCGGCGTGTACGCCGCCGGCGACTGCACCGGCGTCCTGCCGCTGGCCTCCGTGGCCGCCATGCAGGGACGCATCGCGATGTCGCACGCTCTCGGCGACGCCGTCGCGCCGCTCAAGCTGGGGCGCGTCGCGGCCAACATCTTCACCGCGCCCGAGATCGCGACCGTCGGCTACAGCGAGGAGAAGCTGCGGGAGACGGGGTACCGGTACGTCACGACCACCCTGCCCCTGGCCCGCAACCCGCGCGCCAAGATGCTGGGCATGCGCGACGGCTTCGTGAAGCTCTTCGCCCACCCCGACGCCGGCGTCGTGCTCGGCGGCGTCGTCGTGGCGCCGCGGGCCAGCGAGCTGATCTTCCCGATCACCCTCGCCGTCGCGCACCGGCTCACCGTCGACGACGTCGCGGACTCGTTCACCGTCTACCCGTCGCTGTCCGGCTCCGTCGCCGAGGCCGCGCGCGTGCTGCACGGGCAGTCGGGGCAGAACGCCACCGACTGACGGTCGTCCGGTGGCCGGCCGCGTCAGCGGCCGGCGTCGAGCCGGGCGTGCAGCTCGGGCCAGGCGGCGGCGAACGCGGGCAGCAGCGGGAGGGCCGCGACGTCCTCGACCGCGACCCACCGCACCTCGAGGCTCTCCGGGTCCGCCGCGGTCGGCTCGACCGCGGCACCGGGGACGACGTCCGCGAGCACCGTCGTGTAGGCCCAGGGGCCGTGGTCGAGCACGTGCGTGCCGAGCACGTGCACCGTGCGCGGCTCGACCGCCGCCTCCTCGAGGCTCTCCCGCAGCGCTCCGTCCACCGGCGACTCGCCGGGCGCCAGCGCGCCGCCGGGCACGCCCCACGTGCCGCCCTGGTCCGACCACGGCGCGCGGTGCTGCAGCACGACGTCCGTCACGCGCCCGGTCGCGCCCGCGGGCCCGGGACCACGCCGGGCGAGCAGCAGCCCCGCCGCGCCGTACAGGCCCCAGTGCCGGTGGTCGCCGCACGCCACCCAGCCGTCCCCGGCGTGCCGGTGGAGCGTCTCGCGCGGGGGGAATGGGCTGGGCACGCCGTCAGGCTACAGGCGACGATGGTCGGGTGAGCGATGAGTTCCGCGGCCCCGGGTCGTCTGCCCGATCCATGGAGGACGACCAGGTGACCACCGTGCGCGACGACGCGGCCGACCCGCTGCCCGAGGGACTGCCCGACGACGGCATGCCCGGCTGGAAGCGCAACGTCGCGATCTTCCTCACGGGGCAGACCGTCTCCCTGCTGGGGTCGATGCTCGTGCAGTTCGCCGTCATGTGGCACCTCACGATCGTCACCCAGTCCGGCTCCGTGCTCATGCTCAGCATCGTGTTCGGCATGCTGCCGCAGGCCTTCGTGTCGATCTTCGGCGGGGTCTGGGCCGACCGGCACTCCCGCAAGCTGCTCATCATCGGCGCGGACGGCGCCATCGCGACCATCACCCTGGCGCTCGCGCTCCTCATGCTCTCGGGCGTCGACGACCTGTGGCTGATCTACGTGGCGCTCGCGGTGCGTTCCACGTTCGCCGGGATCCAGACGCCCGCGGTGAACGCGATGGTGCCGCAGATCGTGCCGGCGCCGCAGCTCATCCGCATCAACGGGATCAACCAGTCCATCCAGTCGGGGATGATGCTGCTCGCCCCCGTGGTCGCGGCGGCGATCTACGCGAGCTTCGACATCGTGGCCGTGTTCTTCGTGGACGTCGTCACCGCCGTCCTCGGCATCGGCATGCTGCTGCTCGTCACGGTCCCCCGCCTCGTGCGCCACGACGACCCGGAGGCCGCCGGGGCCGTGGACGGCGCACCCGCGGCGCGGCCGACCTACTTCGGCGACCTGGCCGCCGGCGTCCGTTACGTCCGGGGCCACGGGCCGGTGAAGTGGCTCATGACGATCTTCGCCGTGACGATGGTCCTCATCGGCGCGCCGTCCTATCTCACGCCGCTCATGGTGACCCGCACCTTCGGCGACGAGGTCTGGAAGCTCACCACCAACGAGGTGTTCTGGGCGGCGGGCATGCTCGCCGGCGGGCTCGCGATGGCGCTGGTCGGCACCCGGGTCACGAACCGGGTGGCGCTCATCGTGGGCACCACCTTCGCGGCCGGGGTGTTCACGGTGGGGCTGGGCCTGTCGACGAACATGTGGGTGTTCTTCACCCTCGGCCTGCTCGTCGGGGTCACGTTCACCCTGATGTCCGCGCCGAGCATGGCGATCCTGCAGGAGACCGTCGAGCCCGAGATGCAGGGGCGCGTCTTCGGGTTCGTCGGCATCGTCATGACCGTCGCCATGCCGCTGAGCATGGTCGTGTTCGGCCCGCTCGCCGACCGCGTCTCCGTGCAGGTGCTGCTCGTCGTCGCGGGCGCCCTGCTCGCCGCCTTCGTCGCGGCCGTGCTCTCCGTACCCTCCGCCCGGCGGTCGCTCGCCGCGATCGCGAGCCCGGCGCCCGACCCGGCGGACGCTGCGACCGTGCCGCCCACGGCGAGCCCTTGACGCGCCCGACCCCGCACCGGACCGCGCGGAGCGCGCCCGTCAGGCCCCGGCGCCGCCGTCGACCGGGACGATCGCGCCGGTGACGTAGGAGGCCCGGTCGCTGAGGAGCCACGCTGCCACCTCGGCGACCTGGCGCGGCTCGGCCATCCGTCCGAGGGGGATCGTCGACGTCAGGTGCTCGACGATGCCGGGGGACTGCGTCTCCCAGGCGTCGATCATCTCGGTGGCGGTACCGCCCGGGGCGATGCCGTTCACCCGGATGCCCTCCGCCGCCCAGCTCACGGCCGCGGTCTCGGTGATGCTGTTGAGCGCGCGTTTCATGGCGCCGTAGGCGGGGAGCGCCGGGTTCGCTCGGCGGCTGCCGATGCTCGAGGTGTTGACGATCGCGCCGCCGCCGTGGCGCCGCATGAGCGCCGCCTCGGCGGTCATGGCGGTCCAGTGGGACCGGAAGTTCACGGCGAACTGCTCGTCGACGTCCTCGTCGCTCGTGGTGTCGAGCGGGCCGGGCCGCTGGATCGTCGCGCCGTTGTTGAAGGCGCCGTCGAGCCGCCCGTGGAGCTCGTCCACGCGGTGCACCGCGGCACGGATCTCCGCGGGGACGGCGAGGTCCAGGGCGACGGCGTCGGCGACGCCGCCGGTGCGACGGATCTCGGTGACGACCCGGTCGAGGGCGTCGATGCTCCGGGCGGCGAGCACGACGGCGGCGCCCTCTCGTGCGAAGAGCCGGGCCGCGGCCGCGCCGATCCCGCGGCTGGCGCCGGTGACGAAGAGGACCTTGCCCGTGAGGATGCCGACGGGAGGGGCGTCGTCGACGGGGGTGTTGATGTCGATGGTGTGCGTCATGCCCCCAGCGTCGAGCCGTCGGCCCCGCCGGAGACAGGCACAGGTAGTACTACGCTTCGGGGCCGGGCGCCGCGCACACTGGGTCCATGGACAAGCAGGAGCTCGGCGCGTTCCTCCGCAGCCGGCGCGAGCGGCTCCGACCGGAGGACGTCGACCTCCCGTCGGGTCCGCGGCGGCGGACGCCGGGGCTGCGCCGGGAGGAGGTCGCGGTCCTCTCCCACATCTCCACCGAGTACTACGTCCGGCTCGAGCAGGGGAGGGCGCCGCGCCCCTCGGGGGAGGTGCTGGCCGGCATCGCGGCGGCGCTGCGGCTCACGGACGCCGAGTCCGACCACCTCCACGTCCTGGCGGGCACGGTGCCCAGCCGGTCCGGCCTGCACCGCCGCGACGTCCGGCCGAGCATCCTGACCCTGCTCGAGCGGATCCCGCAGACGGCCGCGTTCGTGGTGTCGGCGGCGTACGAGGTGCTCGCCTGGAACGACCTGGCGGCGGCCCTCATGGAGGACTTCGGCGAGCTCGCCCCCGAGGACCGCAACCTCGCGCGGAAGGCGTTCCTCGGGCCGGCCCTGTACGGCGTCTCCGACGGGGCCGAATTCCGGCACGGCGTCGTCCTGGAGCTGCGTGCCACGCTCGCCCGCTACCCGTCGGACCCCGCGGTGAACGCCCTCGTCACGGAGCTCCGCGAGGGAAGCCGCGAGTTCGCCCGGCTGTGGGAGCGGCACGACGTCCGGTCCCCGCAGGTGCTCAGGAAGACGTTCCGGCACCCGGTGGTCGGGGACGTCACCGTCGACTGCGACCACCTGACGCTCGACGACCGGGACCAGCATCTCGTGCTGTACACGGCACCCCAGGGGTCCCGCGACGCGGAGGCGCTGGCCCTGCTGAACGTCCTCGGGCCGGGGGCGCGCTTCAGCGACCCCGTCGAGAGGACGGGACCCGCCGTCTGAGGTCGTGCCTCAGTCGACGATGTCGCAGATGGCGGCGCCGGCGGTGACGGTCTCACCGGGCGCGGCGGCCAGCGACCGCACGGTGCCGGCGCGGTGCGCCAGGAGCGGCTGCTCCATCTTCATGGCCTCGAGCACGACGACGAGGTCGCCCTCCGCGACCTGCGCGCCGTCCTCGACGGCGACCTTGACGATGGTGCCCTGCATGGGCGAGGCGAGCGTGTTCCCGCTCGCCGCGGCGGACGTGCGCGACGCGCCCCGGCGGGCGGGGCGACGCGCCGCGCTCGCGCGCCGGGCGCGCCCTGCGGCGACGCCGAGGCCGGCGGGCAGCACGACCTCGAGACGGCGCCCGCCCACCTCGACGACGACGCGCTCGGCGAGCTGCTCCTCGGCCGCGTCCTCGGCGTCGGGCGCCGGGGCCGGGACTGCGGGAGCCAGCGTGCTGAGCTCGTCGGCGAAGTCGGTCTCGATCCAGCGGGTGTGCACGCGGAACGGCGAGCCGTCGGTGGGGACGAAGTCCTCGGCCTCCATCACGGCGCGGTGGAACGGCACGACCGTGGGGATGCCGGCCACCTCGAGCTCGCGCAGGGCGCGGCGGGCGCGTTGCGCCGCCTGCTCGCGGGAGGCGCCGGTGACGATCAGCTTGGCGATCATCGAGTCGAACGCGCCCGAGATCGTGTCGCCCTCGACGACGCCCGTGTCGACGCGGACGCCGGGGCCGGTGGGCCAGCGCAGCGTGGTGACCGTGCCGGGGGAGGGCAGGAAGCCCGCGGCCGGGTCCTCGCCGTTGATACGGAACTCGAAGGAGTGGCCGCGCACGGTCGTGGTGTCGTAGCCGAGGGGCTCGCCGGCGGCGATGCGCAGCTGCTCGCGCACCAGGTCGATGCCGGTGACCTCCTCGGTGACCGGGTGCTCCACCTGCAGGCGCGTGTTCACCTCGAGGAAGGACAAGGTGCCGTCGGTGCCGACCAGGAACTCGCAGGTGCCGGCGCCCACGTAGCCGGCCTCGCGCAGGATGGCCCGCGACGCGCGGTCGAGCTCGGCCTCCTGCTCGCCGGTGAGGAACGGCGCGGGCGCCTCCTCGACCAGCTTCTGGTGGCGGCGCTGCAGCGAGCAGTCGCGGGTCGACACCACCACGACGTTCCCGTGGGCGTCGGCGAGGCACTGCGTCTCCACGTGCCGCGGCCGGTCGAGGTACCGCTCGACGAAGCACTCGCCACGGCCGAAGGCGGCGACCGCCTCGCGCACGGCGGACTCGTACAGCTCGTCGATCTCGTCGGCGCTGCGGGCCACCTTCAGCCCGCGGCCGCCGCCGCCGAACGCCGCCTTGATCGCGATCGGCAGCCCGTGCTCGGCGGCGAACGCGTGCACCTCGTCCGCGCCCTTGACCGGGTCGGCGGTGCCGGGCACCAGCGGGGCGCCGGCGGCGTGCGCGATGTGCCGCGCGCTCACCTTGTCGCCGAGGGACTCGATCGCGGCGGGAGGCGGGCCGATCCACACGAGGCCGGCGTCGAGCACCGCCTGCGCGAACTGCGCGTTCTCCGACAGGAAGCCGTAGCCGGGGTGCACCGCGTCCGCGCCGGCGCGCCGGGCGACGTCGAGCAGCTTGTCGACGTCGAGGTAGGTGTCGGCGGCGCGCTGGCCCTGCAGCGCGAACGCCTCGTCGGCGAGCCGGACGTGCAGCGCGTCCCGGTCGGAGTCGGCGTAGACGGCGACGGACGCGATCCCGGCGTCGGTGCAGGCACGGGCGATGCGGACGGCGATCTCACCGCGGTTCGCGACGAGGACCTTGCTGATGGTGGGCACGGCTCACGGTAACGCGTGCTCCGCCGTCCTCCGGCACGCTCGGGGCGTCCGTGACGAAGTCTGTGCCGGGTACCAACGCCGCTCGGGGCCGTTTGGAGGGATCCCACATGGACTCGTGCGGATGGGGGTGCCAGACGGGCTCCCCGTTGGTGGTTTCGACAGCCTCAGCGCGCGTCGCGGAGGCTGCGCCACGGGACCTCGAGCTCGCCGAGCAGCTCGCGCAGCAGCGGCAGGCTGAGTCCGACGACGCCGTGGTGGTCGCCCTCGATGCGATCCACGTAGGGGCCGCCGAGCCCGTCGATCGTGAAGGCGCCCGCCACCTGCAGCGGCTCGCCGGTGGCGACGTAGGCGTCGATCTCGTCGTCGTCCACGTCGGCGAAGTGGACCGTGGTCGCCGACGACGCGCCGAGCGTGGCGCCGGTGCCGCCGTCCTCGTCGTCGCGCAGGTCGACCACCCAGTGCCCGGTGTGCAGGACGGCGGCGCGCCCGCGCATCGCCCGCCAGCGGCGGCGGGCGTCGGCGGCGTCCGCGGGCTTGCCCACGACCTCGCCCTCCAGCTCCAGCATCGAGTCGCAGCCCAGCACGAGGGCGGACACCTCGTCCTCGACCCGGCGGCTCACGGCCTCCGCCTTGGCCTGGGCCAGTACCAGGACGGCGTCCGCGGGGTCGAGCGGGCCCTCGGCGCGCGCGCGGGCGGCGTCGAGCACCGCGGGCTCGTCGACGTCGGAGACGACCACCTGCGGCGTGACCCCCGCGGCGGCGAGCGTGGCCAGGCGGGCGGGGGACTGCGAGGCGAGGACCAGGGTGACGGGCGCGGTGAGAGGCACGGTGCGCACCCTAGCCACTCATCCGGTGTGCAGCAGCAGGGTGGCCACGAGCAGCACGACCGGCGACGCCACCGTGGTGACCAGGATCGTGTCGCGCGCGAGCAGCTCGCCCGTACGGAAGCGCGCGGCGTAGTTGTACACGTTCTGCGCGACGGGCAGCGCCGCCAGGGTCACCGCGGTCGCGACCTGCGCGTCGTCGAGGCCGAACGCGTACCGGGCCAGCACGAACGCGAGCGCGGGCATGACGACCGCCTTGAGCGCCGACGCCACCACCACCGACGTGCGGCCGCCCGGCTGCTGGAACGGGCGCGAGCCGTGCAGCGACATGCCGAAGGCGAGCAGGATCATCGGCACGGCCGCACCGCCGAGGATCTCGAGCGGGGCGAGCACCGGCGCGGGGACCTGCCAGCCGGTCACCGAGACGACCGCGCCCGCGAGCGAACCCAGGATGATCGGGTTGCGCACCGGCTGGGCCAGCACGAACCGCACCGACACCCTGCCCGTGGTCTGCGCGTCGAGCACGAGGAGCGTGACCGGCGCCAGGATCAGCAGCTGCAGCAGGATGACGGGCACCACGGCGGCCGGGTCGCCGAGCACGTAGACGGCTACCGGCAGGCCGATGTTGTTGGCGTTGACGTACCCGGCCGACACGGCGCCGATCGTCGCCTCCGTCGCGGGGCGGCGCAGCCACAGCAGGTTGACGACGACGAACGCCGCCGCCATCGTCACGGCCGCGATCGCCTGGACCAGCAGCGGGGCCTGGAACAGCTCCCCGACGTCCGCGTCCGCGATCACCGTGAACAGCAGGGCGGGGCTCGCGACGAAGAAGCCGATGCGGTTCAGGGCGGTCTTGGCGTCGGGCCCGCCGAGGCGCAGGCGCGCCGCGACGTACCCGACGGCGATGACGACGCCGATGATCGCGAAGCCGGTGAGGATCCCTTGCATGCCGGATGCGTGGCCGCTCGCGCGTCAGGCGTCGCGCAGCGCGGCCTGCAGCACGTCGAGGCCGACGGAGCCGAGGCTCAGCGCCCGCGCGTGGAAGGCCCGCAGGTCGAACTCCTCGCCGCGCGCCTGCGCCCCCGCACGGGCGTCGTCGCGCGCCTGCTCCCAGAGGCGCTGGCCCACCTTGTACGACGGGGCCTGCCCGGGCCAGCCGAGGTAGCGGTTGAGCTCGAACCGCACGAACGACTCGGGCATGTTGACGTTCGCCCTGAGGAACGGCCACGCCTTCTCCGCGTCCCAGACGCCGCCGCCCCACGCCTCGGGCGCCGGCTTGCCCAGGTGCACGCCGATGTCGAGCACCACGCGGGCGGCACGCATCCGCTGGGCGTCGAGCATGCCGAAGCGGTCGCCCGGGTCGTCGAGGTGGCCGAGGTCGGCCATGAGCCGCTCGGCGTACAGCGCCCAGCCCTCGCCGTGCCCGGAGACCCAGCACATCAGGCGGCGCCACGAGTTGAGGGTGTCGCGCGCGACGACGGCGGCCGCGCACTGCAGGTGGTGACCCGGCACGCCCTCGTGGTAGACGGTCGTCTTCTCGCGCCAGGTGTTGAACTCCGTGACGTCGGCGGGCACGGACCACCACATGCGGCCGGGCCGGGAGAAGTCGTCGCTCGGGGGCGTGTAGTAGATCCCGCCGGTCTGGGTGGGCGCGATGCGGCACTCGATGGTCCGCACCGGGCCCTCGATGTCGAAGTGCGTGCCGGCGAGGTCGTCGATCGCGGCGTCGGCCGTCTCCTGCATCCAGCGGCGCAGCGCGTCGGTGCCGTGCAGGGTGCGCGCCGGGTCGGCGTCGAGGGCGGCGACGGCGTCCTCGACGCTCGCGCCCGGGCCGGCGATCTGCCGGGCCACCGACTCCTGCTCGGCGATGATGCGGGCCAGCTCGTCGAGGCCCCACTCGTACGTCTCGTCGAGGTCGACCTCGGCGCCGAGGAACTCGCGCGAGAAGCGCGCGTAGCGGTCACGGCCGACGGCGTCCCCCTCGGGCGCCTGCGGCGCGAGGTCGCGCTCGAGGAAGTCGGCGAGGCGCGCGTAGGCGGCGCGGGCGGCGTCGGCGCCGCGCTCCAGCTCCGCCTTCACGAGGCTGCACGCCGACGAGTCGTCGAGCACCGCCGCCGCGTCCTCGCCGCGCACGAGGCCGCGGAAGAACGAGTCCTCGCCGGCGAGCTCGCGGGACTGCGAGACGCCCTCGCGCACCTGGCGGATCGCGGCGACCTGCCCGCGGCGGGCCGCCTCCGACAGCGAGGCGACGTAGCCGTCGATCGCGTCCGGGACGGCGTTGAGGCGGGCGGCGACGTTCTCCCACGCCTCGACGGACCCGGTCGGCATGAGGTCGAAGACGTCGCGCAGCTGCTGCACGGGCGACTCGATGTTGTTGAGGCTGGCCAGCGGCTCGCCCGCGTCGTGCAGCTCCAGCTGCAGCCCCACACGCTCGCGCATGGCGGCGAGGGTGACCCGGTCGACGGCGTCGAGAGGGCCGCCGGCGCGCTCCGCCGCGTCCAGGTCGCGCAGCACCGCGCGGTCCGCGTCGGCGCGGGCGTCGTGCCCGGCCGGGGAGAGGTCCGTCATGCGGTGATCGTGGCCAGGCAGCCCGATCGACGTGGCGAGCAGCGGGTCGAGCTCGGCGGACCGGGCGACGTACGCGTCGGCGACGGCGTCGACCGCGGAAGGGGTGCGGGGCGTGGGCTGGGTGCTCGAGGTCACAGACCGCAGCCTAGGGCGTGCCCGCGCCCGGATCCCGTCCATTCCGCGGCGGCCCCGTCGACCCGCGCCAGATGATCGTGTTGAGGACGCCCTCGGGCGGCGGCGGCTCGGGCTCGTCGCGCAGCGTCGCGACCATCCGGGCCATGGCGACCCGGCCGAGCCGGCGGTGGTCGACCTGGACGGTCGTGAGGGTGGGCTCGAGGTAGGCGCCGAGGAGGCTGTTGTCCCAGCCGGTCACGCTGAGGTCGCGGGGGATCGACCACCCGCGCTCGCGGGCGCCCTGCACCACGCCGGCGGCGACAGGATCGCTGGCCGCGACGACCGCGGTCGGGTGGTCGTGCTCCGCCAGCGCATGGACCGCGGCCCGCCCGGAGGCGGGGGACCAGTCGCCCTCGTGCACCAGCGCGGGGCCCAGCCCGAGCCGCTCGATGGTGGCAACGAAGACGTCGCGCCGGCCGCGCGCGGACGCGAAGTCGAGCGCGCCCGTCACGTGCAGGAACCGCCGGTGGCCGAGGTCCGCCAGGCGCTCGACGATCTCGGCGACGGGCGACCCGTCGGCCAGCTCGCCGACGCCGCGGAAACGGTCGTCGTAGTCGGCCGACGCCACGATCGCGGCCCGCGCGGGTACCGCGTGCTCGGACGCGGGCGGGAGCGGCGCGAGGGCGAGGACGCCCTCGACCTGGCCGGAGTCGGCGAGCTCCAGGACGCGGTCGAAGCGCTCGGCGGCCGTGCCCTCCACGCTGAACGCCTCGATCGTGTAGCCGTGCTCGTGGGCGACCTCCATCACGCCGCCGAGGATCTGGGGCGGGCCGTAGGTCGCGACGGCGGGGAGCAGCACGGCGACGCGGCCGCTGAGCCGCGTGCGCATGGACCGGGCGGTGAGGTTGGGCCGGTAGTCGAGCTCGGTGACGGCGCGCCGGACGCGCTCGACCGTCTCCGGCCGCATCCGGGGATCGTCCCGCAGGTAGCGCGAGACGGTCTGGTGGGAGACGCCGGCCGCCTTGGCGACCTCCCAGATCGTCGCGCGCCGCTCCCGCCTCGCTCGCTGCTCCGTCATGCCACGTCCTTGCTGGTCGTCGCGCCACCCTCGGTGCGGCGCCCGGTCATTCTGGCACGCCCGCCCGCGCGGCGGCCGGGGAGAGGTGCTTGCGGTGTGATCGATCACCTTCTACGGTAACGGCCGGAAGTGATCGATCACTTGTGCACCGGCGCACGCCGCGGGACGTCGCGGTCCCCGATGCCTGCTCGACGACGAGAGGACGAACCATGGTTCCACCCCCACCCCTGCGGCTGCGGGGGGACGGATGACCGCGCTCGACGAGGCCAGGACGCGTCGCGGCGTCCGGCCGGACGAGGCGACCCCGTCCGACGGCGCGCCACCGGTGACGCGCCCGCCGCTCCCGTGGTGGCGCCGGATGGTCCGCGACCGCGCCGTGCTGCTGCTAGCGCTGCCCGCGATGGTCGTCATCATCGTGTTCCAGTACCTGGCGCTCGGCGGAAACGTCATCGCGTTCCAGGACTATCAGCCGTACCTCGGCATCGGGCGCAGCCTGTGGGTGGGACTCGAGAACTTCTCGATCCTGTTCTCCGGGGACCCGGAGTTCCTCGACGCGCTGCGCAACACGCTGATCATCACCCTGCTGCAGACGGTCATCGTGTTCCCCGCGCCGATCGTCCTCGCGCTGCTGCTGCACAGCCTGGTCTCGAACCGGGTGCGGCAGTGGGTGCAGTCGGTGCTGTACCTGCCGCACTTCCTGTCCTGGGTGATCGTGGTCGCGGTCTTCCAGCAGGTGCTCGGCGGGGCCGGCATGATCAACAACTTCCTGCGGGCGCACGGGTGGCAGCCGATCGACGTCATCGGCAACTCCGACGCGTTCTACGGCCTCATCACGTCCCAGGTCATCTGGAAGGACACCGGCTGGGCGACGATCCTGTTCCTCGCCGTGCTCGCCGGGATCGACAAGTCGCTGTACGAGGCGTCCGCCGTCGACGGCGCCACCCGCGGGCGGCAGACCTGGCACATCACCCTGCCGGGCATGCGGCCGATCATCATCATGCTGCTCATCCTCAAGCTCGGGGACTCCCTCAGCGTCGGGTTCGAGCAGCTCCTCCTCCAGCAGGACGCCGTCGGGCTCGGCGTGTCCGAGGTGCTGGACACCTACGTCTACAACCAGGGCGTGGTCGGCGGGTACTGGGGCGTCGCGGCCGCCGTCGGACTGGTCAAGGGCGTGATCGGCCTCGTGCTGGTGCTCGTCGCGAACAAGGTCGCCCACATGTTCGGCGAGGAAGGGGTCTACCGCGCATGACCATCACCCGAGAGCCCACCGCTCGCGGCGCCGTCACCAGGCCCCCGGCCAGGCGCCGGCGCGCCGTCGTCGACGGGGTGGCGATGCCCGGCCCGACCGAGCGCGTCGCCAAGGGCGTCATCCTGACCGTCGCGTGCGCGCTGGTGATCCTGCCGTTCGTCGGCATCGTCTCCACCAGCCTCGCGACGCCCGAGCAGGTCACGAAGGCGGGCGGCTTCGTCCTCCTGCCCACCGGGATCGACCTCAGCGCGTACCGCATGATCTTCGCCGGGGGCGTCGTCACGCAGGCGCTGTGGGTCAGCGTCCTCGTCACGGTCGTCGGCACCGCGATCAGCCTCGCCCTCACCACCACCCTGGGCTGGGCGCTCAGCCGCCGCGGCGCGTTCGGCGTCCGGGGGATGCTGCTCCTGGTGCTGGTCAGCCTGCTCTTCAACCCGGGCATGATCCCCAGCTACCTGGTGGTGCAGCGGCTCGGCCTGCTGGACAGCCTGTGGGCGCTGATCATCCCGACGTCGGTGTCGGCCTTCAACGTGGTCGTCGTGCGGGCGTTCTTCGTGCAGCTCCCGCACGAGATCATCGACAGCGCCCGGATCGACGGGGCCACCGAGTGGCAGCTGTTCCGCCGCATCGGGCTGCCGCTGTCGAAGCCCGTGCTCGCCGTCGTGGGCCTGTTCTACGGCGTCGGCTACTGGAACGCCTTCTTCAGCGCGCTGCTCTACCTGTCCGACGCCAGCAAGTGGCCGCTGCAGCTCGTGCTGCGCACCTACGTCGTCGACGGCACGCAGCTCGGCTCCCAGGACCTGGGCATCGACGCCTCGTCCCTGCCGCCCCAGACGTCCCTGCAGATGGCGATCCTCGTGGTCTCCGTCGTGCCGGTGCTCCTGGTCTACCCGTTCCTGCAGCGTCACTTCGCCAAGGGGATGCTCACCGGCGCCGTCAAGGGCTGACCGTGCCGGCCCCGCCCGCGCCACCTCGCACGCCTCGCACCGCCTCGAAACATCACTCTCGACCTCACTCGACGAGGAGTAGTCATGCCTGACATCCGCACCATCGGCCAGGAGCCGTCCCGCCGGAACGTGCTGTTCGGGGGCCTGGGGGTGGGCGCGTTCGCCCTCCTCTCGGCCGCCGGCTGCAGCAACGAGGGCCGCGGCGGCGTGGGCGCGGTCTCCGCTGCCCAGAACAGCTCCGTGCTGCCCAAGTACATCCCGTACACCGGCGTGCCCATGGACATCAAGGGCGCGGACGGCGTCCCCGACACGATGCTCAAGTACCCGGCGAGCCCGAAGAAGGCGACCAGCGGGCAGCCGGGCGACGGCGAGGACGTGGGCGTCTTCGTCATGACGAACACGCCCGCGCCACCCAAGCTCGAGAAGAACGCGTACTGGCAGGAGATGAACGAGCGGCTCGGGTTCGGCCTGTCGGTCGCGCTCACGCCGAGCGGCGACTACTCGGACCGCTTCCAGACGGCGGTCGCGGGCGACCAGCTCCCCGACATCTTCGCGATGTTCTCCGGGGACATCCCCGGCCTGCCGGGCCTCCTCGAGGAGCGCGCCGTCGACCTCACCGAGCACCTCGCGGGCGACGCGGTCGAGAAGTACCCGTTCCTGGCGAACATCCCGACCGAGAGCTGGCAGTCGTGCGTCTACAACGGGAAGGTCTTCGCCGTGCCGGTGCCGCGCGGCCCGGCGCAGAGCGGCGTGATGTACGCGCGGCAGGACTTCTTCGAGTCGGAGGGCATCGACCCGCAGGTGACGTCCTTCGAGGAGTTCTACTCCCTGTGCAAGGAGCTGTCCGGCGGGAACACGTGGGCGCTCGGCCGCGTGCCGCTGGGGTTCATCCGGCAGATGTACGAGATCCCGAACGGCTGGTCGGAGGAGGGCGGCACCCTCACCAGCGCGAACCTGCACGAGCGCCAGCAGGACGCGCTCGAGGCCGCCCGGCGCCTCGTGGCCGACGGGTTCGTGCACCCCGACGGCGTCACCGCCGCGCAGCCGCAGCGCAAGACGTGGCTCGTGAACGGCACGATCCGCTTCCTCGACGACACGTTCAGCGCCTGGCCCGACTTCTCCAACTACCCGCTCGGGGAGGGCTTCCAGCTCGCCGTGGTGCCGCCGCCGCTCGCGGAGGGCGGCGGCACGGCGGGCATCCACCTGGGACCGCAGGTCCAGAACATCACCTCGATCAGCGCGAAGTCGGCGGACCGGGTCGAGGCGCTGCTCGACGTGATCAACTACCTCGCCGCCCCGTTCGGCACCGAGGAGCACCTGTTCAAGACCTACGGCATCGAGGGAGTGCACTACGAGCTGGACGGCACCGACCCGGTGCCCACCGAGAAGGGGCGCACCGAGGTGCAGCTCGGGCTCAAGTACGTCGTCGAGGGGCCGTGGGTGAACTTCCAGGCCGGCGACCCGAGCGTGGCGCAGTCCGAGCACGACGCCCAGGCTGCGGTCGTCCCCTCGGCGGTGAAGAACCCGGTGTCAGGCTTGTTCAGCGACACGGCCAGCCGCAAGGGCGGCCAGATCGGCGAGAAGCTGGGCTCGGTGGAGACGGACATCCTCGCGGGACGCCAGAAGGTCAGCGCCTGGCAGCCCGCCGCGGAGGCCTGGGCCAAGGGCGGCGGCGACAAGATCCGCGACGAGTACGAGAAGGCGCTCGCCGACCGGAAGAAGACGCAGGGCTGACCGGAACGGTGGTGCCGCCCCCGAGCCGGGGGTGACGCGCGAGGGGCGCGGGCGGTCGCGAGACGCCCGCGCCCCTCGTCGCGGCGAGCCGCTAGCCTCGACGACCGTGCACGAGGACGTGAAGAACCCCGCCCCCGCCCCCGCTCGCGGCGCCGCGCCGGACCCTGCGCCGGCCGGCGGTCCCGACCGGCCGCTCAGCGTCGTGGTCGCCCCCGACTCGTTCAAGGGCAGCGCCACGGCGACGCAGGTGGCCCGCGCGCTCGCCGCAGGCGCCCGCGCCGCCCTGGGCGAGGACGCGCGCGTGCGCGCGGTGCCGTTCGCCGACGGCGGCGAGGGGACGCTCGACGCGATCCTCGGGGCGTGGGGCCAGGACCCGCGCTCCTGCGCGACGACCGACGCGCTCGGCCGCCCGACGACGGCCCGCTTCGGCGTCTCGCCCGACGGCCGCACCCTCGCGGTGGAGGCCGCGGAGGCCTACGGCCTCCCGAAGGTCGCCGACGTGCCGCTGCAACCCCTCGCCGCGACGAGCCACGGGGTCGGCACGGTCGTCCTCGCCGCGCTCGACGCCGCCCCCGAGGCCGAGGAGGTCGTGCTCTTCGTGGGCGGCTCCGCGACCACCGACGGTGGCGCGGGCCTGCTCGCGGCGCTCGGCGCAGGCCTCCTCGACGCGGCGGGCGCGCCCGTGCCGCCGGGCGGCGGGGGCCTGCGCGCGCTGGCGGGCGTCGATCTGGCCGGCCTCGACCCCCGCGCCCGCGCGCTGCGGTGGCGCATCGCCTGCGACGTCGACAACCCGCTGCTCGGCCCGCGCGGCGCGGCCGCCGTCTTCGCGCCGCAGAAGGGCGCAACGCCGCAGGACGTCGCCGCTCTCGAGGACGGGCTCGCGCACCTGGCCGACGCGCTCGCCGAGGCGACCGGTCACGACGCCCGCGACCTGCCCGGCGCGGGGGCGTCCGGCGGGTTGCCGGTGGGGCTGTCCGCCGCGCTGGGCGCCGAGCTGGTGCCCGGCGGGGAGCTGGTCGCCGAGGCGGTCGGGCTGCCCGCCGCGCTGGACGGCGCCGACCTCGTGCTCACCGGGGAGGGCCGGCTGGACGAGCAGTCGCTGCACGGCAAGGTCGTCGACACCGTGGTGCGGCTCGTGGGCGGCCGCGCGGCGGTCGTCGTGGTGGCGGGGGGAGTGGAGCTCACGCCCGCCCAGGTGGCCGACGCCGGGATCGCGGCGGCGTTCTCCCTGGCCCCGGGACCGCGCACCCTCGCCGAGCTCTCGCGGGACGCGGTGGCCGAGCTGGAGCGCACCGCGGCGCACGCCTGCCGGCTGTTCGCCGCAGGGCGCGCGTCCCGCTGAGGCGCCCGCCCCGCGCGCGGCCCGGGCTCAGCGCCCCCGGGCGCGCTTGCGCACGGCGTCGGCCCAGTCGCGGTGGTAGCGCACCACGACCGACTCCGTGCCGGGCGCCCACCAGACCGCCACCGGGTCGCCGTCGCGCGGCGGCAGGGTCTCGTCGTCGCGCAGCATGAGCGAGAAGGACCGGAGGTCCGTGCCGTCGTCGGTCGGGTAGGACACGACGCCGCTGAGCAGCAGGCCCGAGCTGGTGCGCCGCTCGCGCACGGTGACCGAGCCGGTCGTGGACCGGGGGCCGGCGGCGAAGGCCTCGGCGTCGCGTCCCTCGGTCGCCCGTCGCTGGTCGTCGCGGTAGCGCACCAGCGCGGCCACGGCGGTGACCATCAGCCCCGCGAGCATGCCCATGAACAGCCAGAGCTCGAGCTCCCCGGACGGGCTCTCGAGGGTGCGCCGCAGCACGTAGAGGGCCGCCGTCACGACCAGGGCGGGGGCCCACAGCCAGCGCCGCAGCCAGCCTGGCCGCGGCGGCGCCGGCAGGTCGTCGAGCGGGGTCTCGACGGCGTCCGCGCTGTCCACCTGCTGCCAGACGACGCTCACGAGTGCAGGCTCCAGCGCCACGCGTCGGCGTGGTGTCGGCCCCAGCGGCCGCCGAAGCTCTTCGCGGTGACGCCGGCGCCGTTGCCGCGCACCGTGCGGGCGTGGTTGGTCCACTCGTCGACGGGCGCCGCGTCGTCCGGCAGCCCGGTCGCGGAGGCCACGGCGGCGAGCCCGGCCACCAGCGCGGCCACCTCGACGTCGTCCGGGCGTCCGCGCACCACCCGCACCGAGGCGCTCATCGCGCGCCTCCCTGCGGGTCGTCGCCGTCCTCGTCGTCCAGCTCGTCGTCGAGGTCGTCGTCGCCGAACTCCACGGCGGCGCCCCGCGACGTGGCCCACTCGGCCACCTCGTAGCCGCCGTCGAAGAGCCGTTGCGCGACGTCGCCGCCGGCCTCGTCGAGCAGCTCGACGACGCCGTCCAGCGTGCCAGGCGCCCCCGGCGCGGGGTCGGCCACGACGAACCCGAGGTAGAACACCTCGGCCGGGACGGCGCCCTCCGGGGCGTCGTGCGCGTGCTCCGGCTCCTCCTCGTCGCCCTCCCACACCGAGCTGGTGAGGTCGGGGTGCATGCCGAGCCCGTCGTGCAGCGCGTCGAAGACGGCGGCGTTGAGCAGCCCCACCCGGTTCTCCAGCGCGAGGACCCGCGGGTCCTCGTCGGCCTCGGCCGCGCCGAACTCGGCCCGCACGCCGACCGCGGTCTGCACGTACTCGTGCAGCGCGGCCGCGAGCGCCTCGACGGCGTGGTGCATCGGCTCCGGGTCGACCGACCCCAGCGGGGCCGGTCCGTGCGTGGCGTCCTCGTGGCTCATTGGTTCATTCTCCCCGGTCTCGGCGGTCTGGACACGCGCGCCCGGCGTCGGCGGTCGCCGCGCGGGGCGCAGCAGGCGTCACAGGGGGATGTTGCCGTGCTTCTTGGGCGGCAGGCTCGCGCGCTTGGTGCGCAGGGCACGCAGCGCGCGCACCACCTGCACGCGCGTCTCCGAGGGCCGGATGACGGCGTCCACGTAGCCGCGCTCGGCGGCGTCCCACGGGTTGACGATCGCGTCCTCGTACTCCGCGACGAGCCGCGCGCGCTCCGCCTCGACGTCGCCCCCGGTCTCCGCGACCTCCTTGAGCGCCGACCGCTGCAGGATGTTCACCGCGCCGGACGCGCCCATCACCGCGACCTGCGCCGTCGGCCAGGCGAGGTTGACGTCGGCGCCGAGCTGCTTGGAGCCCATGACGATGTACGCGCCGCCGTACGCCTTGCGCGTGATGACCGTGACGAGCGGGACGGTGGCCTCGGCGTACGCGTAGATGAGCTTGGCGCCGCGGCGGATGATGCCCTGGTGCTCCTGGCCGACGCCGGGCAGGAAGCCGGGCACGTCGACGAAGGTGAGCACGGGCAGGTTGAACGCGTCGCAGGTGCGTACGAACCGGGCGGCCTTCTCCGCGGCGTCGATGTCGAGCGTGCCCGCCATGGACAGCGGCTGGTTGGCGATGATGCCGACCGACTGGCCCTCCACGTGGCCGAAGCCGATCAGCACGTTCTGCGCGAACAGCGGCTGCACCTCGAGGAACGAGTCGGGGTCGAGGACGGCCTCGACCACCGCGCGCATGTCGTAGGGCTGGTTGTCGCTGTCGGGGACGATGGCGTCGAGCGCCTCGTCCTCGGGCGTGACCTCCAGCGGCGTCTCGTCCTCGGGCGGGAACGACGGGGCGTCGCCGAGGTTGTTCTGCGGCAGGTAGCCCACGAGGTGGCGCACGTAGTCGATCGCGTCGTCCTCGTCCGCGCCCAGGTAGTGCGCCACGCCCGACGTCGTGTTGTGGGTGCGGGCGCCGCCCAGGGTCTCGAAGTCGACGTCCTCGCCCGTGACGGTACGGATCACGTCGGGGCCGGTGATGAACATGTTCGACGTGCCGTCGGCCATGACGATGAAGTCGGTGAGGGCGGGGGAGTAGACCGCGCCGCCCGCGCTGGGCCCGAGGATGAGCGAGATCTGCGGGACGACGCCCGAGGCCGCGACGTTGCGGCGGAACATCTCCGCGAACTGGGTGAGCGCGGCCACGCCCTCCTGGATGCGTGCGCCGCCGCCGTCGGAGATGCCGATGATCGGCACGCCGGTGCGCAGCGCGAGGTCCTGCACCTTGGCGATCTTCTGGCCGTGCACCTCGCCGAGCGAGCCGCCGAAGACGGTGAAGTCCTGGCTGAACACGCACACCTGACGCCCGTCGATGGTGCCGTGGCCGGTCACGACGCCGTCGCCCGCGACGCGGCGCTTGTCGAGGCCGAAGTTGCGGCTGCGGTGCATGGCGAGGGCGTCGAGCTCGACGAAGCTGCCCTCGTCCAGCAGCGCCTCGATGCGCTCGCGCGCGGTCTTCTTGCCGCGGGGGTGCTGCCGCGCCCTGGCCTTCTCCTCGGCGTCGGCGACGGCCTCGGCCCGCCGGCGGTCCAGGTCGGCGAGCTTGGCGGCCGTGCCGGGGCGCGCCGCGGCGGCCCCCTGGGCGGCGTCCTGGGCGGTGGTGGCGTCGTTCACCCGACCGACCCTAGTTGGTGGGTTGCCACGCATCGATGCGCGACAGGCTGCGACGTGCCCGGATTGTTTGGAGGGACCCCACAAAGCGACCGAGGTGCGGGACCATCGAGGGGTGACCCGCGCCCCGCTCGACGTCCCCGCCCTGCGCCGCGACCTGCTCGCGCCGCGGGGCCCCCTCGCGCGCCTCGACGTCGTCGAGGTCTCCGCGTCGACCAACACGGAGCTGGCCGACGCCGTGCGCGCGGACCCCGGCGGGTGGCCGGCCCCCGCCGCGCTCGTCGCCGAGCACCAGGCCGCCGGGCGGGGCCGCGCCGGGCGGGCCTGGCAGACCCCGCCGCGCGCCGCGCTCACGGTCTCCGTGCTGCTGCGGCCGCGACTGGCGCCCCCGCAGCTCGGTTGGTTGCCCCTGCTGGCCGGGCTCGCGGTGGTGCGCGCGCTCGGCGCCGCGGGGGTGGACGGGGCGGCCCTGAAGTGGCCCAACGACGTGCTCCTGCCCGCCGCGGACGACGCGCCCGGCCTGGGCCGGTTCCGCAAGGTGGCGGGCGTGCTGGCGGAGGTCGTGCCGCACGTCGCGGGCCCCGCGGTCGTCGTCGGGGTGGGGCTGAACGTCGACCAGACGGCCGCGGAGCTGCCCGTCCCGACGGCGACGTCGGTGGCGCTCGCGGGCTCGGACGTCGACCGTGGCGCGCTGCTCGGCGGGCTGGCGCGCGAGCTCGTCGCCGCCGTCGGGCGGCTCGAGGCGGCGGGCGGCGACGCCGCGGGGGCCGGGCTGGCCGCCGGGTACGCCGCGGCGTCGGCCACGCTCGGCACGCCGGTGCGGGCGGAGCTCGCCGGCGGGAACGAGGCGGTGGAGGGCGAGGCGGTCCGGGTCGCGGCGGACGGGTCACTCGTCCTCGCGACGGCCGCGGGCGAGCGCACCGTGACGGCCGGCGACGTGCACCACCTGCGCAGGACATGACCGTGCTCGGCGGTCAGCCCGCGGTGGCGGTCATCGGCCGGCGAGCTCGGCGACCACCGGAGCGAGCCCGTCGGCCGCGTTCGCGCCGATGACGACGTAGGAGAAGCCGCCCTCCTCGCGTCGCCGCAGGATCTCCTCGGTGGCTGCCCCGGGGTCGTCGGGGAGCTGCAGCAGCGAGTCCGCCGCACGCAGCGCTGCCGTGTCGGTGTCGGGCGGTGCCATGAACGGGGAGACGGCATCGCCGACCACGGCCGCGTGGAACGCCAGCTCGAGGTCGGGGCGTGCCCGCAGGTCCGCCGCGATCCGCATCGTCACGGCTCTCGTGTCGTCCGGCATGATCGCCACCGCGGCCGTGTCCGCCAGGTCGACCGCGACGGCGCGGGCCTTCGGGCCCCGCACGGCCATCACCACCGGCGTGTGCCGGGCTGCGCCGTCGAGCTCTCGGAGCAGCGTGACCGTCTCGGACATGCGCGACAGACGCCGGCCCGGGTCAAGGACCGGCATGCCCAGCGCTCGCAGCTCGTCCTCGATCCCGGGCCGCCCGGCGCCGATGCCCATCTCGAACCGACCCTCGGTGAGGACCGAGAGGGTGTGCGCCTCCCAGGCCAGGTTGCGGACCGGGCGCAGCGGAGAGGCGTACACCCATGTGCCGACCCGCAGGCCGGTGAGCGTCGCCGCGACGGCCAGGGTGGGGCCGGGCGCCGGCTGCCACTGCTGGACGTCGGGCATCAGGAGCGTCGAGTAGCCCTGGTCGGCGATCCGGCGGGCCTGGTCCCGCCACGCGGACAGGTCGGTCCCGACGGGGGCGACGACGCCGAAGCGGAAGCCCTGTGCTGCATCGGTCGCGTGGTCGTGGGTCATCGTCGCGGTCCTCTCGGGCGTGCGCCATGGTCGGGTCGGTCGTGCTCATCGACCGCCGCCGGAGCACGAACTCATCGCCCGTCGGGTTCCCAGCCGGTGCTCAGCCCGCGCTGGCTACAGTGGGGGCGTGACGAGCGACACCACCACGGGACCGGACCTGCCGACGGACGACGACGCCCGGCCTTCCGGCGACACCGCCGCCCGGCTGGACGAGGAGATCCTCGGCGGCCCGCGGAAGTACACGCTCTCGGACCTGGTGGAGGGCACCGGCCTGTCGCAGGAGTTCATCGAGAACTACTGGCGGTGGCTCGGCCTGCCCGTGACGCACCCCACGGAGGTGGGGTTCACCGACGCCGACATGCAGGCGCTGCGCGAGATCGGCGAGCTCGTGGACGCCGAGCAGCTGGACGAGCAGGCGCAGATGACGCTCATCCGCTCGCTCGGGCACACCACGGACCGCCTGGCGCTGTGGCAGGTCGAGGCGTTCGTCGAGCACCTGAGCCGCCGCGAGGGCCTGGACGACGTGAGCGCGCGCCTCGCCGCCATCGACCGCCTGCCCGACCTCACCGAGCGGCTGTCCCGCCAGCTCGAGCACGCGTGGCGACGCCAGCTCGCCGCGCTCACCGGGCGGCTGGCCACCGAGTTCGGGGGCGCCCGCCGCGGCACGCAGTCGGCCCACGACGACGAGCTCCCGCTGCCCCGCGCCGTGGGGTTCGCGGACATCGTGTCGTTCACCAAGCGCACGGCGGGCCTCGGGTCGCAGGAGCTGTCGGAGTTCGTGCAGCTCTTCGAGTCCCGGGCCCGCGACGTCATCACGGAGGCCGGCGGGCGCGTGGTCAAGACCATCGGCGACGCGGTCCTGTTCGTCGCCGACGACGTGACGACGGGCGCGGAGGTGGCGCTGGGCCTGGCCGCCCCGCACGCCACGGAGAAGGAGATCCCGGTGCGCGTCGGGTTCGTGTGGGGGCGGGTGCTGTCGCGGTTCGGCGACGTCTTCGGCTCCGACGTCAACCTCGCCTCGCGCATCACCGAGCTCGCCGAGCCGGCCACCGTGCTGGTGGACCCGCACACGGCGTCGCTGCTCGCGTCGTCGTCGCGCTACGCGCTGACGGCGCAGCCGGCGCAGGAGGTGCAGGGCATCGGGGAGATCACGCCGGTGCGGCTGCAGCGCGCGTACACCGGCGCCTGAGCCCGGTCAGGACGCGTCGGCGCGCACCACGCGCAGGGTCCGGTCGCCGGCGGCGAGGTCGTCGAGGGCCCGCTCGCTCGCGGGGTCGGCCGGCAGCAGCAGCTCGATGCGCAGGTGGTCGCCGCCGCCGGGCACGAGCACCTGAGGCTCCACGCGCAGCGGCCCGGCCGTCGGGTGCGCGAGCCGCAGGACGGCGTCCCGGCCGCGGTCCGCGACGGGGCGCGCCCATCGCTCGGTGAAGGCGGCGCCGGCCAGCACGGTCAGGGCGTCGACCAGCTCGCCGAGGGCGGGGTCGGACGGGACGGAGCCGCGCTGCAGGTCGGCGACCACCCGGTCGGCGACGGCGTCCCAGTCCGGGAAGAGCTCACGGGCCCGCGGGTCGGTGAGGACGGCGTGGGCCAGTGTCGGCACCCCGGGGTCGAAGAGTCCGGCGGGCGTGAGGAGCGCCCGGTAGGCGGGGGTGCATCCCAGCACGGTGCCGAAGCGGTCGAGGAGCGCGGCCGGAGCCGGGGCGAGCCGGTCGAGCACCGCGCGGGCGCCCGCCGGGGCCTCCTCGGCCGGAGCCCCGGCCAGGCAGATGCCGGCGCCCTGCGCGTCCTTGGACGCGAGCAGGAGCACGCCCCGCTCGTCGTGCGCGAGGCGCAGCGCGTCGGCGAGAGCGCCCACCACGGCCGGCGAGGGGCGCCGGTCGCGGCCCTGCTCCAGCCGCGTCAGGTACTCGACGCTCACGCCCGCCAGCACCGCCAGCTCCGCGCGCCGCAGCCCGGGGGTGCGGCGGCGTGCGCCGGGCGGCATGCCCACGTCCTCGGGCCGCACGGACTCGCGGTACGCGCGCAGCAGGGAGCCGAGGTCACGATCGGTCATGCCGTCAGCCTAGAGGCGCCCCGTCGCCGCAGGGTGGCCCTGCCGGGGCCAGCCTCACGGCGGTCTCCCCAGGGCACGCCGGGGCGCCGAGGGTGGTGGACGTCGGGCACCGGCCGGTGCCCGACGTCCCACCAGCGGAGGAGAACGTCATGGACCTGGGGTTGCAGGGGCGCACCGTCGTCGTCACGGGGGCGTCCGGGGGCATCGGCCGGCACGTCGCCGCCCAGTTCGGCGCCGAGGGCGCCGACGTCGTCATCACGTACCGGGAGTCGAAGGACGACGCGGCGCGCGTGGCCGAGGAGATCGCCGGGCGGACCCTGGTGGTCCGCTACGACCAGACCGAGGCGGGCGCGGCCGAGGAGCTGCGGGACGCCGTCCTCGCCTGGTCGGGCCGCATCGACGTGCTCGTCAACGCCGCGGTGACGTGGGCGCCGCCGAGCGCGGACGGTCCGCAGGGGTTCGAGGCCGTGCCGGACGCCGAGTGGCTGGAGGTGGTGCGGACCAACGTCGAGGGGGCGGTGCGCCTGACCCGCGCCGTCGCGCCGGCGATGCGCGCGCAGGGCTGGGGCCGGCTGGTCCACCTCTCGTCGACGCTGGTCACCGACGGCGAGGCCGGCACGGAGTACTACGCGACGGCGAAGTCGGCGCTGCACGGGTTCAGCCGCACCGTCGCCTTCGCGCTGGGTTCGGACGGCGACATCCTGTCCAACGTCGTGGTGCCTGCGCTGACCCGCACCGTGCGGAACGCGGCGATCACCGACGCGTTCGGCGACGGGTACGTCGGCCGGTCGGCCCTGGGCCGACTGCTCGAGGCGCGGGAGGTGGCGAACGCCGTCGTCTACCTGGGCTCCGGCGCGAACACGGGCATCACGGGCCAGGCCGTCGCGGTCACGGGCGGGGCCTGACCGGACCTCATGCCCCGCCCGCGGTGACCACGTCCGGGTCCCGCGGGTCGGGGTCGGCGTCGATGAGCGACGGGCGGTTGTTCTGCACGGACCCGACGGCGTCACCCACCGGCCGCGTGGCCATCGGGACCTGCGGACCCGTGACGAGCCCCATCGCCTGCTCGGCGCCGACGGCGGGGTCGAGCCAGGCGTCCCACGCGCCGCGGGGGAGGATCACGGGCATGCGGTCGTGGATGCGCTCGAGGTCGGGCGACGCGGCCGTGGTGATGACGGTGGCGGAGACCAGCCACCGGTCCGGGTCGTCGTCGGCCTTCGTCCGGTCGCGCCAGAACTCGTAGAGCCCCGCGAGCGCAGCGACGCCGCCGTCGTCCGGGTGGAGCCAGTACGGCTGCTTCGGCACCTTGCCCGTGGCCCGGCCCCGGGCGCCCGCGGAGGCGGGCAGGTCGAGCTTGCGCCACTCGTAGTAGCCGTCCGCGGGCAGCAGGCAGCGCCGCACCGCGAGGGGCTTCGCGAAGGCCGACTTGTCGAGCAGCGTCTCGGTGCGCGCGTTGATCATGCGCGCGCCCACGGACGGGTCCTTCGCCCACGACGGGACGAGTCCCCAGCGGGCCAGCCGCAGCGAGCGGGTGATCTCCCCGGTGCTGCCGCCGTCGAGGCGCTTCGGCCGCTCGACGACGATGCGGACGGGGTCGGTGGGGGCGACGTTCCACGAGGGGGGCAGGAGGCGCGCGTCCTCCGCGATCTCGGCGACGGCGAGGTCGTCGGCGATGTCCTGGGCGTCGCGGAAGGACGCGTAGCGGCCGCACATGGGTCCATCGTGACGCATCCCACCGACAGCCACGGGGCGGGGGAGGGGATTGCCCCTGGGCCGGGTCGTAACGATTCGATAGGATGGCGGGCATGCCCGACGCCTCCGCGAGACTTCCGCGCGCCCGCTCTCCGTACCGTTGGGTCATCATGCTCGGCGCGCTCGCCGCGCTGCCGGCGTTCACCGTCGACATGTACCTGCCGTCGCTGCCCGAGGTGGCGGACGACCTCGGCTCCTCCGCCTCGCTCGCGCAGCTCTCGGTGTCCGTGATGCTCATCGGCGGCGCCCTGGGCCAGCTCACCATCGGGCCCCTGTCCGACCGGTTCGGGCGACGGGCGCCGCTCATGTGGGGCCTCGCGCTGCACGTCGTGACGTCGCTGCTGTGCGCGGTCGCGCCCACCATGACGATCCTCATCGTGCTGCGGCTCATGCAGGGGTTCTTCAACGCCGCCTGCGGCGTCGCCTCCATGGCGGTGGTGCGCGACCGGTTCGTCGGGGCCGAGGCCGCGCGCATCCTGTCGCGCCTCATGCTCGTCATCGGCGTGGCGCCGATGCTGGCGCCGACCTTCGGCTCCGCGGTCGCGTCGGCGGCCGGCTGGCGCTGGGTGTTCGGCTTCCTCGCCCTCGCGGGCGTCGCGATGGCGGTCGTCGTGTGGCGGTTCATGCCCGAGACGCTCCCGGCCGCGCGGCGCCAGACCGGCGGCGCGCGCACCGTCTTCGCGGGCTACCGCACCCTGGTCAAGGACAAGCAGTTCATGGCGCTCGCGGTCATCCCGGGCCTCGGGCAGGCCGTGCTGATGAGCTACGTCGTCGGGTCGCCGTTCATCTTCCAGGAGGGCTACGGGCTGAGCCACGGGCAGTTCTCCGTGCTGTTCGCCGTCAACGGCCTCGGCCTGGTGCTGTCCGCCCAGGTGAACGCGGCGCTGGTGCGCCGCGTCGCGCCGATCCGGCTGCTGCGCGCCGCCCTGGCGATCCAGGGCGTCGTCGCGATCGGGCTGCTGGCCGTGGCGCTCACGGGGGCGGGCGGCCTCCTCGGGCTGCTCGCGATGCTGTGGCTCGTGCTCGCCTTCCAGGGGCTCATCCCCGCCAACGCGTCGGCGATCGCCCTGTCCCGGCACGGCGAGCGTGCCGGGACGGCGGCGGCCGTCATCGGCGCCGTGCAGTCCGGCGTCGCGGGCCTCGTCTCGCCGCTGGTCGGCGTCCTGGGCGGCGACGCCGTGGCGATGTCCTGGGTGATGCTCGGCGCGCTGGCCTGCGCCCTGGCGGTGCTGGCGTTCGCGACCCCCGCCTACCGGCGCGACGGCTGGGTCAAGCTGGCCTGAGCGCCGTCAGGCGAAGCCGAACAGCGGCCCGAAGCCCACGACGACCACGGCGGCCCACACGGCGTAGACCGGCAGGAATCGCGTCTGCCAGCGGATCAGCGCGCCGAACGGCCGTCGGTCGCGGGCGAACCCGAGCAGGAGCCAGCCCGACCGGGCGAGGTGCACCAGCAGCAGGAGGTTCAGGCCGAGCGCGGCCACCTTGTTGGCGCTGAACCCGAACTCCGCGATCCGCGTGAGCATCGCCGTGAGCGCGACGGCGTCGACCGCGAGCGCGGCGACCACGAGCAGCAGCTGCAGCCCGTCGAACCAGCCGGGCCGGGCGAGCGGGTCGCGCGCCGAGACCGAGTAGAGCAGCAGGCACAGCACCAGCACGAGGATCGCGTCCATGAGGATGAGCAGGTCGCGGTCGGCGGCGGTGAGGTCGCCCGCGCCGAGCAGCACGACGAGCGTCACCAGGAGCATCACGGTGGTCAACGGGGTGAAGACCCGGGTCAGGACCGGCGCGATGTTCTCCACGACGTCCTGCTTCGCCTCGACCAGCCACGCGCCCACGACCACCGCGCCGGGCACGGCGAAGGGCATGATCCAGTTCCCCATCGCGTCCTCGATGTCGACCCCGACCAGTCCCAGGACGGCCGCGGTGAGGCCGAGCAGCACGCCGCCGCCGAGGGCCAGGAGGGCGACGTACACGACGAGCTCGCCGGTGAACCGCGCGAAGTCCATCCGCGGTTCCTCGGCCCGCCACCGTCCCCCCATGTAGGTCACGCCCACCAGGGCCCACAGCACGACGGGCGCGTGCAGGGCGGCGATCAGCACCGTGGAACCCGTCTCCACGTACGGGTAGACGTTGAGCACCACGGCGAGCAGCGCGTACGGCACCAGCAGCGCGGCGACGACCCGCCACGCGACGCGGCGCTTCCACACGAAGTAGCCCGCGAGGAACGGCGCGGTCAGCAGCGGGAGGTTGCGCAGCAGCACCGAGTCGGCGTCGAACGCGGCCAGCCCGATCTTCGCGGCGATCCCGGCGCCGACGGCGAGCGCCAGGACGACGGCGAGCTCGCGCCACGCGGGGGCGGCGTCCTGCGCGGGGCCGTCCGGGACGAGCACGAGCTGCTTCCACAGCCGGTCGGAGTGCTCGCGGGCGAACTCGCGGGAGACGGCGTCCAGGTTGCCCATCCGCCGGACGGCGACGAGGAAGGCCTCGTCGTCGTCGAGCCCGGTGGCGGCGAGGTCGGCCACCTGCCCGCGCAGGTGGTCCTCCATCTCGTCGACGTCCGCGGCGGAGATGGCGCGGCGTCGCTGCACGTACGAGCGCCACTGGTCGATCTGGGCCTCGAGCTGCTCGTGGCCGTTCTCGGGCGTTGCCGCGGGCATCAGGCCCACCCCTCGGCGACCGCGGGGCGGGCGGCCGGAGCCTGCGCCGACTGCCACACCCGCTGCAGCACGTCCGCGACGACGGTCCACTGCTGCTGGCGCTCGGCGAGCGCGTCGCGGCCGGTCGGCGTCAGGGCGTAGTGCTTGCGCCGGCGTCCCGCCTCCGACGTCCCCCACGACGCGACGACCAGCCCGAGCCGCTCGAGCCGGTGCAGCAGGGGGTAGAGCATCCCGTCGGTCCACTGCATGCGGCCGCCGGACAGGTCGTTCACGCGCTTGAGGATCGCGTAGCCGTAGGACTCGCCGTCGGCGAGGATCCCGAGGACCAGCGGGGTCGCGGACGCCGCGACCAGGTCTTTGTCGATGTGCACGACCCGTCCCATGTCTAGATCTGCTAGGGATGCCGAACCTAGCAGATCTAGGCATCACTCGGGAGCCCCTGCCGGGGTGGTCGGCGATCCAGGCGGCACGGGATCGTCATCCAGCGGACGGCCAGGGTTCACCCGGGGTTGGGCCCGTCGTCGCGGCGCGTCGGTGGGATCGGCCGCATGAGACGATCACTGATCCTCCGCGCCGTGGCGGCCGGGACCGCCGCCGCGGTCGTGCTCACCACCGCGGGCGCCGCGGTCGCCGGCGGCCGCGCCGACGACCGGGACGGCCATGACGGGAGGGACGGCCGCGAACGGCCGGGCTCCGTCACGACCCACCTCGTCCCCACCCTCGAGGGCCGCGCGACGCTGTCCGCGGACTTCCTCGCCGACGGACCGCCGTCCGGCGCCGACGCCTCGGCCGCGAACGGCCGCCAGGGCCCGTGGGACGGGCAGGTGATCCCCGGCTTCTCCGCGATGATCGACAACGGGGACGGCACGTTCTGGGCCCAGCCGGACAACGGCTTCGGCAGCCAGGGCAACTCCGCCGACTTCCTCCTCCGCAGCTATCTGGTGAAGCCCGACTGGGACACCGGCCGGAAGGGAGGCGGCTCGGGCGAGATCGAGGTGCTCGACCACGTCTCGTACAACGACGCGAACGGGGTGCTCGACGTCGACATCGTCCGCGGGGACACGGACGAGCGGCTCCTCACCGGGGCCGACTTCGACATCGAGTCGGTGGCGCGCGCCGACGACGGCACCCTGTGGGTGGGCGAGGAGTTCGGACCCTTCCTGCTGCACTTCGACGCCGAGGGCACGCTGCTCGAGAAGCCGTACCCGCTGCCGGGCGGGCTCAGGTCGCCCCAGAACCCGTACCTGGCCGAAGGCGAGACCCCGACCGTCCGCGCCAGCCGGGGCTTCGAGGCGATGGCCCGCTCCGGCCGGTACCTGTACCCCGTGCTCGAGGGCGCCCTCGTCGGCGACCCGGACCAGCGCCGGCGCGTGATCCACGAGTTCGACACCCGCCGGGGCCAGTACACGGGCCGCACCTGGGACTACCAGGCCGACCAGGAGGCGAACGTCCTCGGGGACGCGTTCGCCGTCGGCAAGGACTCGTTCTGGGTCGTCGAGCGCGACGACTTCGAGGGCCCGGCGTCGGTCACCAAGCGCATCTACGAGATCGACCTGAGCGAGACGGACCGGGACGGGTACGTCCGCAAGGAGCTCGTGCTCGACGCCCTGCGCGTGGAGAACCCGCGCGGCATCGACGCGGGGGAGGGCTACGGCCTCGGCGAGACGTACGCCCTGCCGGTGCAGTCGTTCGAGACGGTGCTGCGCCTGCGGGACGGGCGCATCCTCATCGGCAACGACAACAACTACCCGGGCAACGCCGCGCGGGTCCCCGGCACCCCGGACGACACCGAGATGGTCGTCGTCGACCTGGAGAAGGCGCGGACGCGGGACGACGGCGTGACCGTCGTCGGGCACCGCGGCGCGTCCGGTGACCGGCCCGAGCACACCCTCGCCTCCTACGAGCAGGCGATCGTGCAGTGCGCGGACGTCATCGAGCCCGACGTCGTCTCGACGAAGGACGGCGTGCTCGTCGCCCGCCACGAGAACGAGATCAGCGGCACGACCGACGTCGCGGACCACCCCGAGCTCGCGCACGCTGCGCGCCGTCGAGCGGCTGCCCGAGGTCCGCCCGGGCAACACCGCCTACGACGGCCTGTACCAGGTGCCGACCCTCGACGAGGTCCTGGACCTGGCGCGGCACTCGGAGACCTGCGACGGCACGCCGGTCGGGGTGGCCCCCGAGACCAAGCACCCCACGTACTTCGACTCGGTCGGCCTGTCCCTCACCGAGCCCCTGGTCGAGGAGCTCGAGGCGAACGGCCTCGACTCCCGGCACGCCCCCGTCGTCGTGCAGTCGTTCGAGACCACGAACCTGCGCGAGCTCGACCGGCTGACCGACGTGCGCCTCGCGCTCAACGTCTCGCCCAGCGGGGCACCGTACGACCTGGTCGCCGCCGGCGACCCGCGCACCTACGCCGACCTCGTCACCCCGCGCGGGCTGCGCGACGTCGCCCGGTACGCCGACATCGCGAGCCTGGAGAAGAACGTCGTCGTCCCGCGCACCGAGGCCGGCACGCTCGGGGAGCCCACCTCCGTGGTGCGCGACGCGCACCGCGCGGGGCTCGACGTCTACGCCTGGACGTTCCGTGCGGAGAACCAGTTCCTGCCGACGGAGCTCCGTTCCTCGGCGGACCCGAACGCGCACGGCGACCTGGCGGGGGAGCTCGACGTCTTCCTCGACGCCGGCGTGGACGGTGTCTTCTCCGACCAGCCGGGCCTCGCCGCCGCGGCGGTCGCCGCGCGGGACTGACCGTCGGCCGCTGACGCGTCGCGCGAGGGGTGAACCTGCACGTGCGCAGGGCACCTCTCGCGCGAACGTGCTGCTCAGCCCCTAGGATCGGCGCTGTGCGGACCCTGCCCCGGCACACGGCTGCCCTTGCCTCGCACCGCGTCGTCCGCTCGATCGCCCTCGTCGTCACCGCGGTGGTGGCGTTCGCGGCGGCGGCCGCGGTCGCGACGTTCGTCGACCTGCGCAACCAGATCGGCGTCTCCGACGTGGACGACCTCCTCGGCGAGAGCGGCCGCCCGCCGGCCGTGGCGACCGAGAAGGACCCGAGCGACCCGTTCGCCGGCAAGGACCTCAACATCCTGGTGATGGGCACCGACTTCCGCGACGAGGCCAACGCCGAGATCGCGGGGGCGGGCGACGAGTTCCACTCCGACACCACGCTGCTCGTGCACGTCTCGGGCGACCGTAGCCGCATCGAGGCCGTGTCCATCCCGCGTGACTCGCTCGTCGACATCCCGTCGTGCAAGCTGCCCGGCGGCGGGCAGACGTCGCCGCAGTCGGACGCCATGTTCAACACCGCCTTCGCGCTCGGCGGCGGCGCCGACAAGGACGTGACCGGGGCGGCCGCGTGCACCATCCACACGGTCGAGGAGCTCACCGGCGTGCGGGTCACCGACCACGTCGTGGTCCAGATGACCGGGGTGATCGGCGTGGTCGACGCGATCGGGGGCGTCACCATGTGCCTGCCCGAGCCCGTCAAGGGCGAGCGCGTGGACCTCGACCTGCCGAAGGGCGAGCAGAAGCTCGACGGCTACACCGCGATCAACTTCCTGCGCGCCCGCAAGGGCGAGGGCATGGGCCTGGAGATGGGCAGCGACCTCCAGCGGATCGAGCGGCAGCAGGCGTTCTTCGACGCCACGATGCGCGAGATCCTGTCGCAGAACGTCATCACGGACTCGCCCCGGCTCTACCGCATGGTGCGCGAGATCCTCGGCTCCATCTCGACCGACCCCGACCTCGCGAGCCCGACGGCGCTCGCCGGGCTCGCATGGAGCATCCGCGACATCGACCCGGCGCGGATCGTGTTCACCTCCGTGCCCGTGGTCGCGGCGCCGAGCGACCCCAACCGCGTGGTGTGGACGTCGGACGCCGACGAGATCTGGGCGCGGATCCGCGCCGACGAGGCGCCGCCGGGCACCGCGCCGGCCGAGCCGAAGGGCGATGGGACGAAGGGTTCGTCGTCCTCCCCGACGCGCTCCTCCAGCGGTGCGAAGGCCGTCGACGACGAGGTCGCCTCGCCGGACGCCGACGAGGGCGGCCCGTCGTCGAGCCCGTCGCCCAGCCCGTCGCTGCTGCCCGGCGTCTGCGCCTGACGGCGCGGGTCAGGTCTGGGGCAGCGCGCGCCGGGCCTCGGTCCGCAGGGCCCCGGTGACGCGGTCGAGCACGGCCGAGCGCAGCTTCCACTGCTGCAGGTAGACCGGGACGTCGACGACGGCGTCGTCGGCGACGGGCCGCACCTCGCCGGTCTCGAGGGCGTCGCCGAGCAGCGGGAACCGGGCGCCCGCTCCGGGCAGCGGGCCCCACATGCCCCAGCCGAGGCCCCGGCGTACGGCGTCGAGGAACTCCGACGTGCTCGGCACGTGGTGCCGGGGCGGGTTCGGCACCGCGGTGCCCGCCGCGGCCGCGCGCTCGCGCAGCCAGGCGTCCTGCAGGTCGTCGGCGCGGTTGAAGACCACCATCGGGGCGCGGTCGAGCGCGTCGGTCGTGGGGCCGTCGGGGAACCACCGCTCGAGCACGGCCGGGGTGGCCACCGGCCGGTAGCGGGTGATCCCCAGGGGCGCGGAGGTGCACCCCTGCACGGGCTCGCGCTGCGAGGTGATCGCGGCCATGACGACGCCCGCCGGCAGCAGGTCCACGGTGCGGTCCTGGTCCTCGCGGTACAGGTCGAAGCAGACGCCGTCCACGCGCGCCAGGGCGGGCATCACCCAGGTCGCGAGCGAGTCGCCGTTGACGGCGAGGGGGACGGTGACGGGCCGGGGCGGCCCGTCCGTGCCGTCGTCGTCGGCGTCCCGGGGGCCGAGCGCGCGGCTCGCCTCCGCGCCGAGCAGCTCGACCTGGCGCGCGAGGCGCAGCAGCGTGCGCCCGGGCTCGGTGGGGGCGACCGGGCGGGTGCGCCGCACCAGCACGGAGCCGGCCGCGTTCTCGAGCGCCCGCACCCGCTGGCTCACGGCCGACGGCGTGACGTGCAGGACGTGCGCCGCCGCCTCGAACGAGCCCTCCGTGATGACGGCGGCGAGCGCCTCGAGCTGCCGGGAGTCCCACCTCATGGTCGTGACCTCATGACCCCCACCCTAGATGAAGCGATGCTTCGTCAGATGAAGGAACGATAGATGGACTTCATCTCTGGCGACGCCTAGCGTCGAGAGGTGCTCACCCTCCTCGCCGGCCTCGGCTTCGGCCTGTCCCTCATCGTCGCCATCGGCGCGCAGAACGCCTTCGTGCTGCGCCAGGGCGTGCGCCGCGAGCACGTGGGTGTCGTCGTGGCGGTCTGCGCCGTCTCGGACGTGGTGCTGTACGCCGCGGGGACGGCGGGCCTGGGGGCGTTGGTGACGCGCCACCCAGAGGTGGTCGAGGTCGCGCGGTGGGCGGGAGCCGCCGTCGTGCTGGGCTACGGGGCGCTCGCGGCGCGGCGGGCGTGGCGCGGCGACGAGGCCGGGCTGGAGGCCGCGCCGTCCGGGGCCGTCGCGGACGCCGGACGCCGGGTGCGGCCGGTGCTCCTCACGGCGCTCGCGCTCACCTGGCTGAACCCGCACGTGTACCTGGACACGATCGTGCTGCAGGGCTCGCTCGCGGCCTCCCACGGCGACCTGCGCTGGGCGTTCACGGCCGGGGCGGCCGTCTCGAGCGTGCTGTGGTTCGTCGGCCTCGGGTACGGCGCACGGCTGCTCGCCCCGGTGCTCTCCCGGCCGGGCGCGTGGCGCGTCGTCGACGGCGTGGTCGCCGCGATCATGCTGGTCGTCGCGGTGAGCCTCGTGCTGCCCGCGCTGACGCCGAGGTAGTCCGGATCCTGCCGAGGTAGTCCGGTGCGCGCCGAGGTAGTGGACCAGACCATTACCTCGGCGAGAACCGCACTACCTCGCCAGGCGGTGGAGGCGGCCTACGGCGTCGCGCAGCACGTCCTCGCGCTTGACGAAGGTGAACCGGACGCGGGACGCGAGCGCCTCGGCCGTCGCCGAGCCCGGGCGGCAGAACGCGGACACCGGCACCCCGACGACGCCCGCCAGCTCGGGCAGGCGGCGGCACAGCTCGTGGCCGTCGGGGACGCCGAGCCGGTCGAGGAGGTGTGCGCCGTCCGCGATGACGAAGTACGTGCCCTGCGGCACGACGACGTCGAAGCCCGCCGCGGTCAGCCCCTCGCACAGCAGGTCGCGCCGGGACGCGAGCGACGCCGCGAGGGCGCGCGGCGTCTCGTCGTCGGCGAGCGCCAGGGCGATGGCAGGCTGGAACGGGGCGCCCGAGGTGTAGGTGAGGAACTGCTTCACTGTGCGGACGGCGGTGACGAGCTCCGCGGGGCCGTGCACCCAGCCGATCTTCCAGCCCGTCAGGCTGAACGTCTTGCCGCTGGAGGACACGGTCAGCGTGCGCTCGGCCATCCCGGGCAGCGTGGCGATCGGCACGTGCACGGCGTCGTCGAACACGAGGTGCTCGTACACCTCGTCGGTGAGGACGATCGCGTCGGCCTGGCGCGCGACGGCCGCGACCTGCTCCAGCTCGGCCCGGGTCAGCACCGTGCCCGTGGGGTTGTGCGGGGTGTTGAGCACGATCAGCCGCGTGCGCGGTCCGACGGCGGCGCGCAGGGCGTCCGCGTCGAGCCGGAACCCCTCGGCCGTGAGCGGCACCGGCACGTGCGTGGCACCGGCCATGGCGATGCTCGCGGCGTGCGAGTCGTAGTAGGGCTCGAGCGTGACCACCTCGTCGCCGGGGCCGGCGAGGGCGAGGATCGACGCGGCCAGCGCCTCCGTGGCGCCGGTCGTGACCGTGACCTCGGTGTCGGGGTCGACGTCGAGGCCGTAGCGGCGGCGCTGGTGGTCGGCGATCGCGCGCCGCAGCTCGGGCACGCCGTCGCCGGGGGAGTACTGGTTGCGGCCCGCGTCGATCGCGTCCTTGGCCGCCTCGCGGACGTACGCCGGGCCGTCGACGTCGGGGAAGCCCTGGCCCAGGTTGATCGCGCCGGTGCGGGCGGCGAGGGCCGTCATCTCCGCGAAGATCGTCTGCGCGACGACGCCGTCGGCGCCGAGCAGGCCCGTCGCGCGGGCGACGTCGTTCCAGCGGCCGGGCGGGGGAGAGAGCGGCATGGACCGACCCTAGCCCGGGGGCGCGACGGGCTGCGTCGTCCGTCCGGCCGGGCCACGCGCGGACCGGAGCCGTTCACGATGTGAGACATGGCGTCGCGTCCGTCGTGGCCCGGCGCGGGGAGTCCCGCCTGGTCACGCAGGGTCGGGCGGGCGCTCCCGGGTGCACCGGACGACCTTGTCCACAGGGCGGCGACGGGCGGTTGCCCGGGTCCCCTACTCTGGTGCCACTTTCGCCGCCGATGAGGGGCTCCGACGAGGGGGAGATCAGTGTCGATCGACACGCTGGCACCGACCGGCGCCGCAGCGATCCTCGAGCACGAGGTGCGCGAGCTGGTGCGCCGTCGTGCCCTCGACCCCGTCCGGGACCGCGCCGGGCTCGAGCGCCTCGTCGCCGAGGCCTCCGCCGACTACACGGAGCGCGCCACGCGGGGCCTGGTGCCCGCCCTCGTCGACCCGCAGGGCGCCGGGCGCGCGGTCGTCGACGCCCTGGGCGGGCTCGGCCCGCTGCAGCGATACCTCGACGACCCCGAGGTCGAGGAGATCTGGATCAACGAGCCCGCGAAGGTGTTCGTCGCCCGGCGCGGTGTGCCCGAGCTGACCACGACGATCCTCACCGCCGCGCAGGTGCGTGACCTCGTGGAGCGGATGCTCAAGGCCTCCGGTCGCCGCCTCGACCTCAGCAGCCCGTTCGTCGACGCCTCGCTGCCCGGCGGCGAGCGGCTGCACGTCGTGATCCCCGACGTCACCCGCGACCACATGGCCGTGAACATCCGCAAGCACCTGGTCCGTGCGGACCACCTCGACCACCTGGTGCGCCTCGGCTCCCTGACGCCCCACGCAGCGGCGTTCCTCGACGCGGCCGTGCGGGCCGGGCTCAACGTGCTCGTCTCGGGCGCGACGCAGGCGGGCAAGACGACGATGCTCAACGCCCTGGTCGGGTCGATCCCCGCGGGGCAGCGCGTGATCTCCTGCGAGGAGGTCTTCGAGGTCCGGTTCGCGGCCCGCGACCACGTGGCGATGCAGTGCCGCCAGCCCAGCCTCGAGGGGACGGGTGAGATCCCGCTGCGGCGGCTCGTCAAGGAGGCCCTGCGGATGCGGCCCGACCGCATCGTCATCGGCGAGGTGCGGGAGGCCGAGAGCTTCGACATGCTCGTGGCGCTCAACGCCGGGATCCCCGGCATGTGCACCGTGCACGCCAACTCCGCGCGCGAGGCGGTCACCAAGATGTGCACGCTGCCGCTGCTCGCGGGCGAGAACGTGTCGGACCGGTTCGTCGTGCCGACCGTGGCGTCCGCGATCGACCTGGTGGTGCACCTCGACGTGGCCCTGGACGGGGCGCGGCAGGTGCGCGAGATCGTCGCGGTGACGGGCCGCGTCGAGGCCGACCGGGTCGAGACCGCCGGCCTGTTCCACCGGACCGCCGCCGACCAGGGTGCCGAGCTGGTGCGCGGCGACGGGTTCCCGCCGGGCGAGGAGCGGTTCGCGCGCGTCGGGGTCGACGTCCGGTCACTGCTGGCCGGGGGCCGCTGATGGGTGTCGTGGTCGGGCTGCTGCTCGGCGCGGGGCTGGTGTGCGTGTGGCTGTCCTTCTGGGAGCCGGCCGCGCGCGCACGGAGCCGCGCCGGTCGGGCGGCAGCCGTGCAGGACCTGCTCGTCCAGGCCGGCGCGCCGTCCGTGACCCCGGCCGCCCTGTGGTGGCTCAGCGCCGTGGCGGGGGTCGTCGTCCTCCTCGCGGGGCTGGCGCTGACCCGCTCGCCGGCGATCGCCGCGTGCTTCGCGCTCATGGCCGCGGTCGCGCCCGAGGCGCTCGTGCGCGCGCGGGCCCGCCGTCGCCGGCGGGACCTGCGGGAGGTCTGGCCCGAGGTGGTCGACCACCTCGCGTCCGGGGTGCGGGCCGGCCTCTCGCTGCCCGAGGCCGTGGCCCAGCTGGGGGAGCGCGGCCCGGCCGAGCTGCGCGAGCCGTTCGCCCGGTTCGCCGCGGACTACCGCGCGACGGGCCGCTTCGGGGAGTGCCTCGACCTGCTGAAGGCGCGGCTCGCGGATCCGGTCGCGGACCGGATCGTCGAGGCGCTGCGGCTCACGCGCGAGGTGGGCGGCACCGACCTGGGTCGGCTGCTGCGCACGCTCTCGTCGTTCCTGCGCGAGGACGCGCGCACGCGCGGGGAGCTCGAGGCGCGGCAGTCGTGGACGGTCAACGGCGCCCGGCTCGCCGCGGCCGGGCCGTGGGTCGTGCTGGCGTTCCTCGCCACGCGGCCGGAGACGGCGCAGGCCTACAACTCGGCAGCCGGCGTCGCGGTGCTGGTCGCGGGGGCCGTCACGTCGGTGGTGGCGTACTGGCTCATGCGCCGCATCGGACGCCTGCCCGAGGAAGGCCGGGTGCTGCGGTGATCGACCAGTGGGTCTCGGTGACCGGCGCCCTCGTGGGTCTGCTCGGTGGCCTCGGCGTCCTGCTCGTGGTCTCCCGGCTCCGCGCCCGCCGCACGACGCTCGACCAGCGGCTCGCCCCGGCGCTGCGCCCGCGCGACGCCACGTCCGGCCTGCTGCGCGAGCAGCCCGCGCACGCGCCGTTCCCCGTCCTCGAGCGGCTGCTCGCCCCGTGGGTCGCGGACGCCGCGCACTGGTTCGAGCGGCTCGGCTCCTCGCGCGCCGACGTCCGCCGCCGCCTGGACCGCGCCGGCTGGTCGGAGAGCGTCGAGGCATTCCGCGCCCGCCAGGTGGTCTCCGCGGCGCTCGGGCTGGCGGCCGGGCTGGTGCTGGCGCTGCTGCTCGCCGCCACGCGCGGGTCGTCCCCGGTGCCGCTGGCGGCGCTCGTGCTGCTGTGCGGCGCCACCGGCTTCGTCCTGTGCGACCAGTGGTTGAGCCGGGCCGTGGCCCGTCGTGAGGAACGGATGCTCGCGGAGTTCCCGACGATCGCCGAGCTTCTCGCCCTGGCGGTCACCGCGGGGGAGGGCCCGGTGCCCGCGCTCGAGCGCGTGGCCACGACGGCGCGTGGGGAGCTCTCCGGAGAGATCTCCTCGATGCTCGCCGACGTGCGCGCCGGCGCGCCGATCGCCTCCGCGCTGACCGCGATGGCCGACCGCACCGGCCTCCCGTCGCTCACCCGCTTCGCCGAGGGGGTCGCCGTCGCGCTGGAGCGGGGCACCCCGCTCGCCGACGTGCTCCGCGCGCAGGCCCAGGACGTCCGCGAGTCCGGCCGGCGTGCCCTCATGGAGGCCGGGGGCAAGAAGGAGGTCGCCATGCTGGTGCCGGTGGTCTTCCTCATCCTGCCGATCACCGTCGTCTTCGCCGTCTTCCCGTCCCTCGCCACGCTCCAGATCGGATTGTGAGCCGTGCGCACCGACCCCCGACCCTGCCGCCGCCGCGCGGCGCCACCGAAAGGACCGACCATGCAGCACGACGAGACCGAGAACCGGCCGCACGACCGGCCCGCGGACGACCGGCCCGCGGACGACCGGCCCGCCGCCGACGACCCGGAGCGCGGGGACGTCCCGGGCTGGGTGCTCGTGACGCTGATGACGGCCGGCCTGGTCGTCGCGCTCTGGGCGATCGCCGGGCCGCTGCTGGAGGACGCGTTCACCCAGGCGATCTCGAGCGTCACGGGCCGCTGACGTGGCGATCGGCCGGCTGCACCACCTCGTGGTCGACTGCCCCGACCCGCACGCCCTGGCGGCGTTCTGGTCGGAGGTGCTCGGCCAGGGGGTCACCTACGCCGACGACGACTTCGTCGTGGTCGCGCGCAGCGACCGGCACTCGGGCCTCGCGTTTCAGCGCGCCCCGGACCACCGGGCGCCGGACTGGGGCGACCCCGCGCGGCCGCAGCAGATGCACCTCGACGTGATGGTCGACGACGTCGCCGCGGCGCACGACCGGGTGCTCGGGCTCGGCGCGCGCCGGCTCACCTCCGCGGCGCCCGGCGCGGGCGAGGGCGACGTGTACGCCGACCCTGCGGGCCACCCGTTCTGCCTGGTCCCGCGGCCGGGGTGGGCGCCGCCGGTCGAGGACGAGCGCCCGTGACCCCACGGGCCGCCGCCCCCTCACGGGACGGCGGCGGCCGGGAGGCGGGGTCCGCCGTCGCGGAGTTCGTGATGGTCGCGGCCCTCGTCCTCGCGCTCTTCCTCGGCGTGGTGCAGGTGGCGCTGGCGATGCACGTGCGCGCGCTGTCGATCGACGCCGCCGCCGAGGGCGCCCGCGTGGCGGCGCGGGCCGACGCGGACCTCGCGAGCGGCGTCACCCGGACGCGGGAGCTGCTCGCCGCGTCGCTCGGGGGCCGCTACGCCGGCGACGTCTCCGCGCGCACGACGACGCAGGACGGGCTCGACGTCGTCGAGGTGACGGTGCGGGTGCCGCTCCCGGTGGTGGGGCTGCTCGGTCCCTCGGGCAAGCTCACGCTGCAGGGGCACGCGCTGGAGGAGTCGTGAGCGCTCCGGAGGGCATGGCGCCCGTGCGCCACGCCGCGAGCCCCGACCGCCCCGACCCGGAGGCCGGCGCCGCCCTCGTGGAGTTCCTGGGCACCGCCGTGCTGCTCCTGGTGCCGCTGGTCTACCTGGTGCTGACGGTCGCCCAGGTGCAGGCCGGGGCGTTCGCGGTCGAGGGCGCGGCGCGCGAGGCCGGGCGGGCGATGGTGACGGCGTCCTCCTCCGACGCGGGCGCGGAGCGGGCCCGGGCGGCCGCCGGCATCGCGTTCGCCGACCAGGGCTTCGACGTCGACGACGGTTCCGTGTCGCTGGAGTGCTCGGCCGACCCGTGCCTCACGCCGGGCGCGACGGTCGGCGTGCGGACCCGCCTCACGGTGCCGCTGCCGTTCGTGCCCACGGCGCTGCGCGACTGGGTCCCGCTCGAGGTCCCGGTCTCCGCGACGCACGTCGCGACGGTCGACGAGTACGGGCAGGTGCGGCCGTGACCCGGCGCGGGGCCCGCGACGACGCGGGCGAGGACGGGCGGATCATGCTGCTCACCGCGGGGGTGGTGGCGCTGGCGCTGATGATCGTCGGCATGGTCGCCTCCGCCACGGCGGTGCACCTCGACCGCAAGCACCTGTACGACCTCGCGGACGCCCTCGCGGCGGACGCCGCCGACGCGATACCGCCGGAGCGGTTCTACGAGGAGGGCGCCCCCGCGCCCGACAGCGAGGCGGTGCTCACCCTCACCGGGGCCGACGTCGAGGCGTCGGTGCGGGACTACCTCGCCGCGCACCCCGGCGAGGCGGAGGGGCTGGACGGGCTGCGGGTCGTGGAGGCGTCGTCCCCGGACGGTCGGACGGCCCGCGTGGGCCTGGCCGCGACATCGCACCCGGCGTTGCTGACGTGGTTCACCGACGCCTTCGGCGGCGGGTTCACCGTCGCCGCGACGTCGTCCGCCCGCGCGGGCTGACCGGCGCGCCGGCCGCTCCGCCGGCGGCCGCACGGATCTGACACGGCGTTGTGGAACTTCCCACAGCCGTAAAGACGCATCCGAGATGCCGATTTGGCTAGCCTGCGGGTGTGCAGCTCACCGCGTTCACCGACCTCGGACTGCGCATCGTCATGCGCCTCGCCGTGCTCGACGACGAGCAGACGGCCACCACCGGCGGCCTCGCCCAGGAGCTCAACGTGCCCGCGACGCACGCGGCCAAGGTCGTCACGCGACTCGGTCACCTCGGCGTCGTCGACGCCCGGCGGGGCCGCTCCGGCGGGCTCCGGCTCGCCGACGGCGCACGGACGGTGTCGGTCGGGTTCGTCGCGCGGGCCCTCGAGGGCGACGGCGAGGTCGTCCAGTGCGAGGGCGCGCACCCGTGCCCGCTGCGGGGCGGGTGCCGCCTGCGCGGCGCACTGGCCCGCGCCCGCGAGGCGTTCTTCGCCGCCCTCGACCCGGTGACGATCGCCGACGTCGCCGCCCCGCCGACCCGGGACCTGCTCCTGACCATCGGGACGCGTCCGCCCGGCTGACCTCCTCGCCCGGGCGCAGGCCGCGCGGGCGACGGAATTCCCAGAAGCACGAGACAGGAGTCACGCATGCTCACCCCCGAGTCCGCCGCGGTCGTCCGCGCCACGCTGCCCGTGATCGGCGGCGCGATCGGCGACATCACGCCGGTCTTCTACCGCCGCATGTTCGCCGCCCACCCTGAGCTCGAGCGCGACCTGTTCAACCGCGGCAACCAGGCCCGCGGCGACCAGCAGCGGGCGCTCGCGGGCGCCGTCGCGGCCTACGCGACGCTCCTCGTCGACGACGGCCCGGACCCGCGCACCGTCCTGGCGCGCATCGCGCACAAGCATGCGTCGCTGGGGATCCTGCCCGAGCAGTACCCGATCGTGCACGAGCACCTGTTCGCCGCGATCGTCGAGGTGCTGGGCGAGGCCGTCACCCCCGAGGTCGCGGCCGCGTGGGACGAGGTCTACTGGGACATGGCCGACGCGCTGGTGTCGATCGAGCTCGGCCTCTACGGCGAGGCGGGCGTGACGCCCGGCGACGTCTGGCGCACGGTCCGGGTCCGTCGGCGGGTGCAGGAGTCGCCCGACACGGTCTCGCTCGAGCTCGTCGCCCCCGACGGCGGCCCGCTGCCCGCCGCGCGCCCGGGCCAGTACGTCTCGGTGGCCGTCACGCTGCCCGACGGCGCGCGCCAGATCCGGCAGTACAGCCTCACGGGCGCCGGCGCGCCCGACGCCTGGACGGTCTCGGTCAAGGCGATCCCCGACGGCGCCGACCGCGCGGGCGGGGCGCCCGCGGGGGAGGTGTCGAACCACCTGCACGCCGACGCCTTCGAGGGCGACGACCTCGAGGTCTCGATCCCCTTCGGCGAGCTCACCCTGGTCGAGGGGGAGAACCCGCTGGTGCTGATCTCCGCGGGCATCGGCATCACCCCGATGATCGGTTTCCTGCACCACCTGCGCCGCACCGGCACGACCCGGCGCGTCGTGGTGCTGCACGCCGACCGGTCGCCCGCGCGGCACGCGCACCGCGCCGAGCTGCGCGCGCTCGTCGACGACATCCCGACGGCCGAGCTGCACCGCTGGTACGAGGACCTGGGCGCCCGCCCGGCGCAGGATCGGCTGCGTCCCGGCCTCATCGACCTGGACGGCGTCGACCTGCCGCACGACGCGGACGCCTACCTCTGCGGGCCGGCGCCGTTCATGACCGTCGTCCGGTCCGCGCTGCTGGGCCGGGGCGTCACGGCCGACCGCATCCATCACGAGGTGTTCGGCCCCGCCCAGGAGATCGCCGCCGCCTGACGCCTCACCCCCCGTCCGCGGGGAGGCGGGCGAACAGCCCCGGGTAGTCGACGACGAACCCGTCGTCGTCGACCGTGATCTCGCGGTGGAAGTCGCCGTCGCGCGACTCGTAGACGTAACGGTCGGACGCCAGCCGCGTGTACCGCTGCGGATCGGGCGTGACGGCGTACGTCGACCCGTCGACGTACGCCGTGACGATGTCGGCCGCCGCCTCGACCTCGAGGCCGAGGCGGCGGACCGGCAGGGTGTTGGTGAACGGGCTGAACGACAGGTCGACGTCCACCGCGTCGGCCAGGTCGGCGCGCGGCACCCCGTCGACGTGCCAGCGGCCGTCGTCGTCCCGGCTGACGTCGACCTCCCGACCGGTGGACGACCGCAGCCGCAGCGCCCGGAACACCCAGTCGGGGCCGAGCTCCATCGCGTACTCCACCCGCTCGGGCCCGAGGTCGACGACGGACCGGGCGCGCACCAGGCCGTCGCGCAGGAGCACGTCGAGATGCTCGACGCTGCCGGTCCCGAGCGCGCGCCACCGGTACGTGGTCACGGCGCACCACCCCCAGTCCTCCCACGTCCAGCATCGGCCCGGAGCGGTCACCTCGCCCGGGTAGATTCGCCGGCATGACCGACGACGCCCGTCCCGACGACCAGCTGCCCGTCGACCTGGACCAGATGTTCGACCTCGCGCGGGCGGGCGCCGACCTGCTGCTGGAGTTCGTCGACGCGGGAGTCCCGGCCGACCACGCCGACGCCGCCGGGAACACGCTGCTCATGCTGGCGGCGTACCACGGTCACGCCGCGCTGGTGCGGGGTCTCGCCGAGCGCGGGGCGGACACCGGCCGGGCGAACGCCCGGGGTCAGACGCCGCTGGCCGGCGCCGTCTTCAAGGGTTCCGACGACGTGATCGCGGCGCTGCTGGCCGCCGGCGCGGATCCCGACGCGGGCACCCCGAGCGCCCGGGACACGGCGCAGATGTTCGGCCGCACCCTGCCGCAGCCGCCCGCCGCCGGGGGCGCGCCGCACGACGGGTAACCTTGAGGATCGTGGCCACCATCGACTTCCCCGCAGAGATCAAGGCGCTCCGCGCCACCCTCGAGTCCATCGAGAGCGTGAGCGACCCCACGGCCCTGCAGGCGAAGATCGCGGAGCTGTCGGAGCAGGCGTCGGCACCCAACCTGTGGGACGACCCCGACGCGGCGCAGAAGGTGACGTCGGCGCTGTCGACCACGCAGGGGGAGCTCGAGCGGGTCTCACGGCTCCAGCGGCGCATCGACGACGTCGAGACCCTCGTCGAGATGGGCGTCGAGATGGAGGACGAGGACACCCTCGTCGAGGCCGAGACCGAGGTCGCCGCCATCCGCAAGGACCTCGACGTCCTCGAGGTCCGCACCCTCCTGTCCGGCGAGTACGACGCCCGCGACGCCGTCGTGACCATCCGCGCGGGCGCCGGCGGCGTCGACGCCGCGGACTTCGCCGAGATGCTCATGCGCATGTACCTGCGCTGGGCGGAGCGGCACGGCTACCCGACCAAGGTCATGGACACCTCGTACGCGGAGGAGGCCGGCCTGAAGTCGGCGACGTTCGAGGTGAACGCGCCGTACGCCTTCGGGAACCTGTCCGTCGAGGCCGGCACGCACCGCCTCGTGCGCATCTCGCCGTTCGACAACCAGGGCCGCCGCCAGACGTCGTTCGCCGCCGTCGAGGTCGTGCCGCTCATCGAGCAGACGGACTCCGTCGAGATCCCCGAGTCCGAGCTCAAGATCGACGTGTTCCGCTCCTCGGGCCCGGGCGGCCAGTCCGTGAACACCACGGACTCCGCCGTCCGCATGACGCACCTGCCCACCGGCACCGTCGTGTCGATGCAGAACGAGAAGTCGCAGATCCAGAACCGCGCCGCCGCGCTGCGCGTCATGCAGTCGCGCCTGCTGCTGATCCGCCAGCAGGAGGAGGCCGCGAAGAAGAAGGAGCTCGCCGGCGACATCAAGGCGAGCTGGGGCGACCAGATGCGCTCCTACGTGCTGCAGCCGTACCAGATGGTCAAGGACCTGCGCACGGAGCACGAGTCCGGCAACACGCAGGCCGTGTTCGACGGCGCCATCGACGACTTCATCGAGGCCGGCATCCGCTGGCGTCGCTCCGGCGGCGCCGACGCCGCCTGACGGCCTCCTCCCCGGTCCGGACCCGCGACTCACCGGCGTGTCCTTCCTGTGACCTTCCCCGCCGGGTGCGACTCTCGGAAATCGGGCGGCCCAGCCCAGGCGTGACCTGAACCGGTGCCGCACGGTCGACCTGGCAGGGGAGAGGCACGTCGTGATCCGGTTCGAGAACGTCTCGAAGGTCTACGCCCGAGGGGCGCGGCCCGCGCTCGACGACGTCTCCGTGGACGTCTCGCGGGGGGAGTTCGTCTTCCTCGTCGGCGCGTCGGGCTCGGGCAAGAGCACCTTCCTGCGGCTGGTGCTGCGCGAGGAACGGCCGACGGGCGGCAGCGTCTACGTCGCGGGCCGTGACCTGTCGCGGCTGTCGAGCTGGAAGGTGCCGTCGCTGCGCCGCAGCATCGGGGTGGTGTTCCAGGACTTCCGGCTGCTGCCGAACAAGACCGTGCACGAGAACGTGGCGTTCGCCCTGCAGGTGATCGGCAAGCCGCGGCACACGATCCGCACCACGGTGCCCGAGGTGCTGGAGATGGTGGGCCTGGACGGCAAGGAGAAGCGGCTGCCGCACGAGCTCTCCGGGGGCGAGCAGCAGCGCGTCGCGATCGCGCGGGCCTTCGTGAACCGGCCGCAGATCCTGCTGGCCGACGAGCCGACGGGCAACCTCGACCCCACCACCTCGCTGGGCATCATGCGCCTGCTCGACCGGATCAACCGCACCGGCACGACGGTCGTGATGGCCACCCACGACGACGAGATCGTCAACGAGATGCGCAAGCGCGTCGTCGAGCTGTCCACCGGCTCGGTGGTGCGCGACGAGGTCGACGCCGTCTACGGCGAGCGCGAGTCGATCCTGCCGATGGTCGGACAGACGCCGGTGCTCGACGCCCCCGGCCGGGGCGCGCGGGCCGTGCAGCGCGTGCAGGTCTCGCCCGAGCCGGCCGACCTCGAGGCCGAGCGCGCCGCGGAGGCGGCGGCCGCGCGGGCGCAGGTCGAGGAGCCGTCCGACCCGGCGGCGGGACCCGAGCCCGACGGTGCGCCGGACCCTGTGCCTGACCCTGTGCCGGCCCCGGTGCCCGCGGCGGCGCCGGTGCCCGAGCACGGGGGCACGGCGTCGGCCGACGAGGTGGTGCAGCAGGTGCTGCGCGAGCACGAGCGCGTCCGCGCGGGACGGGAGGCCTGAGGCGTGCGGCTCCAGTTCGTCCTCACCGAGGTCCTGGGCGGCCTGCGGCGCAACCTGTCGATGGTGATCTCGGTCGTCCTCGTGACGTTCGTGTCCCTGACGTTCGTCGGCGCGGCGGCCCTGCTGCAGACCCAGGTCACCAAGCTCAAGGGGGACTGGTACGACCTCGTCGAGGTCTCGGTCTTCCTCTGCCCGACGGGCTCCACCGCCCCGACCTGCGCGGACGGCGAGGCCACGCCCGAGCAGGTCGACGCGCTGAAGGAGGTCATCGACACCGAGCTGTCGGACGTCGTCGCGACCACCTACTACGAGAGCAAGGCGGACGCGTTCGAGGCGTTCACCGACATGTACCCGGACGGGTACCAGGGCACCCAGCTCACCGAGGACGACATGCAGGCGTCGTTCCGGCTCAAGCTCGTCGACCCCGAGCAGTACCAGGTGGTGGACGACGTGCTCGAGGGCAGGTCGGGCGTCGAGGTCGTGGAGGACCAGCGCGAGGTGTTCGAGCCGCTGTTCCTCGCGCTCAACCGCGCGTCCCTGCTGGCCGCCGGCCTCGCCGGCGTGATGCTCCTGGCGGCGGTGCTGCTCATCACGACGACCATCCGCCTGTCCGCGGTCTCGCGGCGGCGGGAGACCGGCATCATGCGGCTGGTGGGCGCGTCCAACCTCTTCGTGCAGCTGCCGTTCATGCTCGAGGGCGCGATCGCTGCGCTCGTCGGGGCGCTGCTGGCCGTGGGCGGGCTCTGGCTCGCCGTGCAGTACCTGGTGACGGACTGGTTGCAGGACTCCGTCGACTGGGTGGCGTACGTGGACGTGGGAGATGTCCTGCTCATCGCGCCGCTGCTGATCGGCATCGCCGTGCTCCTGGCGGTGGTGTCGTCCGTGGTGACGCTCAACCGGTACACGAGGGTGTGAGATCGCAGATGACGACGACGGGCGGCGTCGGGCGACGCGTGCTGGGCGGCCTGGTGGCCGCGGTGCTGGTGCTGGGCGGGGCGACGACGTCGGCGACGGTGTCGGCGAGCGTGTCGGCGCGCACGGCGGCCGCGGACGACATCGACGACCAGCGTGCGGCCGCGGAGGCGAAGCAGCGCGCGAAGGAGAAGGAGCGCGACGGCCTCCAGGAGGAGCTCGAGGACACCAACGCCAAGTTCCGCCAGGCCGTGCTCGACCTCAACGAGGTCGAGGGGCGTCTCCCGGTGGCCGAGGCCGAGCTCGCGGCGGCGCAGGCGGCGCTCGAGGAGGCGCGGCGCAAGGCCGCGATCCTCGCGCAGCGCCTCGCGGACGCCGAGGCGGAGGAGGCCGCCGTCGCGGACCAGATCGACGCCGGCAAGGGGAAGGTCGAGGCCGCGCGCGCGGACGTCGTGCAGATGGCACGGCAGGCGTACCGCAACGGCGACGACACCAGCACGATCGGCCTCGTCACCGGCGCCCAGTCGACCGAGGACTTCCTCGAGGAGTTCGCCGTGTCGTCGTCGGCGGCGCGCAGCCAGGCCCGAACCCTCACCGACCTGCAGGACGCCGAGGCGGTGGCCCGGAACCAGCAGGCCCGCCTCGACGCGATCCGCTCGGCGATCGCCGACCTCAAGCGCGAGGCCGACGCCACGGTGGTCGCGGCCGAGAAGGCGCAGCGCGAGGCCGCGGACCGCAAGGCCGAGGTCGAGCGCCTGATCGCCCAGCAGCGCAAGCTCAAGGCGTCCATCGAGGCGCAGAAGGCGAACGCCCTCACCGAGCTCAAGGCCAACGAGCAGGCGCAGCAGAGCCTCGAGTCGGAGCTCAAGGAGATCATCAAGAAGCAGAAGGCCCGCGACGCCCGCCTCGAGGAGCAGCGCCGCAAGGCCGAGGAGGAGGCGCGCCGCAAGGCGGCCGCCGAGCGCAAGAGCAACGGTGGCGGCGGAGGCGGAGGCGGAGGCGGCGGGTCCAGCGACGGCGGCAGCTCGAGCGGCGGCGGTGGCGGCGGGGGCGGCGGCTCGTCGTCCTCCGGGTCGTTCCTCGGCTGGCCGACGAACTACCACGTCGTGACGAGCTCCTACGGGATGCGGTTCCACCCGATCCTGCACTACTGGCGGCTGCACGCCGGCACGGACATCCGCACCTACTGCGGCACCCCGATCTACGCCGCGCAGAGCGGGTACGTGGAGAAGGCCTACTACGGCAGCGGGCCGGGCAACAACGTGCTGATCAACCACGGCACGTACCGGGGCGACAACGTCATGACGCGCTACCTGCACCTGACGTACGACACGGTGGGCGTGGGCCAGTACGTGAACAAGGGGCAGATCATCGGCTACTCGGGCTCCACGGGGACCGCGGAGGCCTGCCACCTGCACTTCGAGGTGTACGTGAACGGCAGCACGACCGACCCGATGGGCGGTTGGCTGAACTGAGCGGGCCGTCCGCCGTCCGCGGAAAAGTCCTGGCCACCGCCCGGCGCTCCCGTATCCTGGGTGGTCGCGAGACCGCGATCCCGGGAGGAGGAGACCATGTCCAGGGCCAAGGGCGGAGCCAAGAAGAAGCAGGGTGACCCGCGCACGATCGTGGCGAACAACAAGAAGGCCCGTCACGACTACGTGATCGAGGACGTCGTCGAGGCCGGGATCGTCCTGTCCGGCACCGAGGTCAAGGCGCTGCGCATGGGACGGGCGTCGTTGCTCGACGGGTACGCCGCGATCGACCACGGCGAGGCGTGGCTCGAGAACGTGCACATCCCCGAGTACTTCCAGGGCACCTGGAACAACCACGCGCCGCGGCGCAAGCGCAAGCTGCTGCTGCACCGCGAGGAGATCGACCGGCTCGGCGTGAAGTCGCGGGAGAAGGGGCACACCCTGATCCCGCTGAGCCTGTACTTCCTGGACGGTCGCGCCAAGGTCGAGATCGCCCTGGCGCGCGGCAAGAAGGAGTACGACAAGCGGCAGACGCTGCGCGAGCAGCAGGACATGCGCGAGGCGCAGCGGGCCATGCGGCACCAGGAGCTGCTCGGCTGAGCGAGAACGGCGCGGAAATAACGGCGCGGCCGCGGCGGTTGATCCCCTAGACTGGAGGACGTCGGCGCGCGAGCGTCGGCGGTTGAAAAATCCATAGGGGCTGATCGGTTTCGACGGTGGTCGTACTTCGTGGAGAAGCGGGCCGAGGATGCAGGCTCATCTCGTGAACGCTTGCCTGCAAACCTATAGGTGCCGATAACAAGCGCACCGACTTCGCCCTCGCCGCCTGAGCGAGCTCCGAAGTCCGTGAGCCCGGGATCGCTCTCGACCCGGTAGCTCACGTCATCTAGAGAGCCACTGCTCGTCGTCCTCGTCACCGGGGCGGCGGGGACACTTAGGTGACTGGGCCCGTCCGCACCTTGTCTGCGTGAGTGCGGGGGCCGAGAAAATCACAGCAGACTGCGCCCGGAGAAGTCCTCGAAAGGCGCCACCGGACCCGGGTTCGATTCCCGGCAGCTCCACCCCACGACGAAGGCCCCGCCGGCCCACCAGCCGGCGGGGCCTTCGTCGTGCCCGCGCGACGCCGCCGGGCGGGGAGTGGCCCAACCCACTCGTCGAGGAGCCCGGGGCACACGTCTGCCGGGCGTACGGTTGAAAGATGAACGACTCGCCGCGAGGGCGACGGGTCTCCGACATCCATCCGTCGCAGAGAGAGGCATCGCCGTGCGCGCCGTCGTGTTCGACAAGTTCCAGACCTTCCCCGAGCTGAAGGAGGTCGAGCGACCGACACCGGGGCCGGGCGAGGTGCTGCTCAAGGTCGCGGGCTCGGGCGCGTGCCACTCCGACGTGAGCATCTACCGGGAGTTCACCGAGGGCGCCCCGGGGGCCCAGAACCCGCCCTTCGTGCTCGGTCACGAGGTGTCGGGCTGGGTCGAGGAGCTCGGCACGGGCGTCGACGGCGTGCAGGTGGGCGACGCGTACCTGGTCTACGGGCCCATCGGCTGCGGCCGCTGCGCGGCCTGCTCCCGCGGGCAGGACACCTACTGCGAGAACGTGGCGAGCATGCCCTACCTCGCGACCGGCATCGGTCGCGACGGCGGCATGGCCGAGTACGTGCGGGTGCCGGTGCGCAACCTCGTGCCGCTCGGGGACGCCGACCCCGTGGACGCGGCCCCCCTGAGCGACGCCGGCCTCACGCCGTACCACGCGATCAAGCTGGCGCTGCCGAACCTGTCCGCCGGCGGGAAGTTCGCCCTCGTCATCGGGCTGGGCGGCCTCGGCCAGGTCGCCGTGCAGATCCTCACCGCCCTCACGGGCGCCACCGTCATCGCCACGGACACCAAGCCCGAGGCGATGGAGCGCGCCGCCGCGAACGGCGCGGTGACGGTTCCCGGCGGCGACGGGCAGGTCGAGGCGATCCGCGCGATCACGGGCGGCCGGGGCGTCGACGCCGCGTTCGACTTCGTGGGCGCCACCCCGACGATCCGCACGGCCCAGGCGTCGATGGCCCGCCAGGGCCGGCTCACGGTGGTCGGGATCGCGGGCGGGACCGCCGAGTGGTCGTTCTTCGCCAACCCGTACGAGGCCACGATCACGAACACGTACTGGGGCACCATCGAGGACCTGCACGAGGTCGTCGCGATGTACCGCGCCGGGCAGATCACGCCGCAGGTGCAGCGCTACCCGCTCGACCGGGCCCTGGACGCCTACCGGGACCTGGAGTCCGGCAAGGTGGCCGGCCGCGCGGTCGTCGTGCCGCACTCCGCCTGACGCGCGGCCTTCACTAGGGTGGCGGGCATGCGCGCCACCGACGTCGTCCCCGCACCCGTGTCGTCGCAGGCCGGAGGGGGGTTCCTCGTCCTGCCTGCAGGGGCCCGGGTCGCCGCCGACCCGGCCCTCCGCGCGGCGGCCCGGTGGTGGCGGCGCGCGAGCGAGGACGCGTTCGGCCTCGACCTCGTGCCCGCCGGCCCGGGCCAGGCCGCGGACGTGACCTTCGTCCTCGACCAGGGCCTGCCCGACGGCGGCTACCGGCTCGCCGTCGACGAGGCCGCACCCGGGGACGGGAACGCGGCGGTCCGCGTGGCCGCCGCGGACGCCGCGGGGGCGCACGCGGCCGCGCAGACGCTGCGGCAGCTCGCGGGCCCGCAGGCCTTCCGCCGCGCGGGCAGCGCGCCGCTCGCGCTCCCCGCCGTCGCGGTCGAGGACGCGCCGCGGTTCGGCTGGCGCGGCGTGCTGCTCGACGTCGCCCGCCACTTCCTGCCGAAGGCGGACGTGCTGCGGTTCGTGGACCTCGCGGCCACGCACCACCTCGACGTGCTGCAGCTCCACCTCACCGACGACCAGGGGTGGCGGATGGAGGTCCGGCGGTACCCGCGCCTGACCGAGGTCGGGTCGTGGCGGCGCGAGTCCGGCGTCGGCACCTGGCGCGCCGGGCGGTACGACGGCCGGCCGCACGGGGGGTACTACACGCGGGCCGACCTCGAGGAGATCGTCGCCTACGCGCGCGAGCGCGGCGTGACCGTCGTGCCGGAGATCGGCTCGCCCGGCCACGTGCAGGCCCTGCTGACCGCGTACCCGGAGCTGGCCGCGCGTCCCGGCGCGCACGAGGTGCGCACCACGTGGGGCATCAGCGAGGACGTGATCGACCCGTCGCCGGCCGCCGTCGACTTCTTCAAGGACGTGCTGGACGAGGTGTGCGAGGTCTTCGACTCGCCCTTCGTCGCCCTGGGCGGGGACGAGGTGCCGACCACGGCCTGGCGGGAGCGGCCGGACGTGGTCGCCCGCGCCGCCGCGCTGGGCCTCGTCGGGCCGGACGGCGAGGGGGACGTCGCCCGCCTGCACGGCTGGTTCCTCGCCCGGCTCGCCGAGCACCTGCGGTCGCGGGGCCGCCGGGCCGTGGTGTGGGACGAGGCCTTCGGCCCGGACCTGCCGCGCGACGTCGTCGTCACGTGCTGGCGCGGGCACGCCGTGGCGGCCGACGCGCTCGCCGCCGGGCACGACGTGGTGATGGCCCCCGAGCAGGAGGTGTACCTCGACCATCGCGCTGGCGACGGCCCGGACGAGCCCGTGCCCGTGGGCTTCGTGCGCACGGTCGAGGACGTGCGCGCGTTCGAGCCGCTGCCCGCCGGGCTGCTGGAGGCGAGGCCGGAGCTGACGGGGGAGCTGCCGGGCAGGGTGCTGGGCGCGCAGGCGCAGGTGTGGAGCGAGCACCTCGACTCGGTGCGCCGCGTCGACTACGCGGCGTTCCCGCGACTCGTCGCCTTCGCGGAGGCGGTGTGGAACCCCGGCGCGACCGGGTTCGGCGACCGGCTGTCCGCGCACCTGGCGCGCCTGGACGCCGCGGGCGTCGAGTACCGGCCGCTCGACGGGCCGCGGCCCTGGCAGCGGCGACCCGGCGTGGAGGGCTACCCGCGCGACCTCGGCACCGAGCGTGCCGCGGCCGGCTGGGCCGGGATGGGCGGCTGGGTCGAGGGCCGCGACGGCGCCGAGCCGGGCGCGTAGCGCCCGGGCCGGGGCCTCGGCCGACGGCGCGGACCCGGGGCGGGCCGGACGCCGCGGGCGTCAGCGGCCTGCGGGCACCGGCTCGGGAGCCTCGTCCGGCTCCGTGGGGGTCGAGGGGGACGGGGCGTCGGGGCCGTCCGGGCCGTCGCCGCCGGAGCCGCCGGGGGCGCCTCCCTCGGCCTCGGCCGCCGGCCTGGTCCGACGGCGCACCCAGCGGTACCCGAGGTAGCCGAGGGCCGCGACGGCGAGCCAGGGCAGCACGACGCCGAGCACCAGGACGACCGTCTGCACGGTGGTCACCAGGGCGCCCCACCCGGACGCCAGCCCGCCGACGAAGCCGCCCCGCGACTGGGCTGCGGCCACCGGCTCGGGGACGATCTCGACGTCGAGCGTCGACATCGTGACCTGGTCCGAGAGGCGCTGGCGCTGCGCGGTGAGGGCGTCCAGGTCGGCCTGGCGCTCGGAGAGCTCCTGCTCGACCTGCAGCAGGTCCTCGGTGCTGCCCGCGGTGGTCATGAGCTCGCGCAGCCGGTCCGTGGACGTCGTCAGGGCGGCGATCCGGGCGTCGAGGTCCTGGCCCTCGCCGGTGACGTCCACGCTCTGCACGTCGACGTCCTCGACCGTGCCGAGCTTGTCCAGCGCCTCGACGGCCCCGGTCATCCGGTCGGACGGGAGCCGCACGGTCATCGACGCCGAGCCGGCGGAGTCGGCCGTGGCGGCGGTCTCGGTGCGCCGCTCCACGCGCCCGCCCGCCTCCTCGACGAGCCGGGCGAGCCTGCTCGCGGCGGCCGCGGGGTCGTCGGCGACGACGGTCGCGCTGCCCGTGGTGACGATCTCGCGCTCCGCGGCCGCGCCCGGGGTCTGGCCCTCGGCGAGCGCGTCGCCCGAGCCTGCCTCGGGAGCGGCGTCGGCGGCCCCGGCCGCGGTGTCGGCCTCGACGGCGCTCGACGCGCCACCGGAGTCGTCGCCGCTCGACGAGCACCCCGCGACGGCCAGCAGGAGAGCCGTCGCGAGCGCCGCGAGGGCGGGTGCGCGGCGGGTCCGGTCCGGGCGCGGGGTGGCAGGCATGGCTCAGAGCGTAGGGCGGCGCGGCGTCGTCGCTGGTCGGCACCGCAGGATCGTGACCGGACCGTGCCGAGACCGTGACCTTGCGCCCGGGCGGCTCGTGACGGGGCACCCGGTCGGTGCGCCGGTCCGGTGCGTGGCGCGGCCGTCACGATCCGATAACACGCGGCGTCCGAGGCCGGGAGCGGATTGACATCGAGCTAGTTAAGACGCTGTACTAACAAACATGTCCACGCCGACGACGCGCACAGCACGACGAGGTCTGGGTGCCGGCCTGCGAGCCACCTCCAAGGTGCTCCCCGAGCATGCCCGGGCGCACAACCGCTCGCTGGTGCTCCAGCACCTGTTCCACGAGGGGCCGACGTCCCGGGCCGACCTGGCGCGCGCCACGTCGCTGACCCGGGTGACGATCTCCGACCTCGTCAACGTCCTCCTCGCCGAGGGTCTGGTCGAGGAGCTGGGCGTGCAGCCCGGGCGGCGCGTCGGCAAGCCCGCGATCCTCGTCGGGATGCGCACGGACGCCTACCAGATCGTGGCCGTCGACCTGTCGGACGACGCCGTCATGCGCGGCGCCGTGATGACGCTCACCGGCGAGGCCGTCGTGCGCCGCTCGCTGCCGGTCGGGGGGCACGTCGGCGACGAGCTGGTGGACCTGCTCGCGCGCTTCGCGCGCACCCTGATCTCCGCGGCCACGCGCCCGGTCATCGGCGTCGGCGTCGGGTCGCCGGGCGTGGTCGACGACGCCGGGCGCGTCGTCGAGGCGCCCAACCGCCAGTGGGTCGACCTGCCCCTCGCCGCGATCCTCACCGACCGGCTCGCCCTGCCCGTGCACGTCGCCAACGACGCGAACTCCGCCGCGCTCGGCGAGTACACGTACGGCGGGGCCGACGGCTCGATGCTCGTGCTCACCGTCGGGCTGGGCGTCGGCGCCGGCGTCATGGTGGACGGCGCGCGGGTGCGCGGCGCGGCCGACGCGGCGGGCGAGCTCGGGCACGTCACGGTCGTCGACGACGGCGAGCTCTGCGCCTGCGGCCGCCGCGGCTGCCTCGAGACCGTGCTCGGCGTCCCGGCGCTGCGCCGGGCCGTCGCCGGGCTGGACCCGGCCGCCGCCGACGAGGCGCTGGCCGGCGTCGGCCGCACCCTCGGCACCGCCCTCGCGCCCGTCGTGGGCGCCCTGAACCTGGCCGAGGTGCTGCTCAGCGGCCCGGCCGACCTGCTCGACGGCGCGCTGCGCACCGCCGCCCTGCAGACCCTGACCGACCGCACGATGCCGGCCACCGCCGCCGGCCTGCGGCTGCGGATGGCCACGCTCGACGAGGACGTCGTCCTCGCCGGGGCGGCCGTCCTGGTGCTGGCCGCCCAGCTCGGGGTCTCGTGACCCCCTGACCGACGACCCGCACCCGGCAGCGCCGTCCCTGGCGCCGCGCTGCTCAGATCGACCCTGGACAGATCGAGAGGAATCCCCAGTGAAGAGGACCCGTGTCGTCGCCACCGGCGTGGCGACGAGCCTGACCCTGGCGCTCGCGCTCGCCGCGTGCGCGCCTGCCGACGAAGGGGGGAGCGGCGACACCGGCGGCACCCCCGAGGCCGGCGACATCACCCTGTGGCTCGCCGGCTCGGACACCAGCGACGAGCTGCGCCAGTACCTCGTCGACACGTTCGCGGAGGAGAACCCCGGGTCGACGCTGACGATCGAGGAGCAGGACTGGACCGACCTGGTCACCAAGCTCACGACCGCGCTGCCCGACGCCGCGAACACCCCCGACGTCGTCGAGATCGGCAACACGCAGGCCCCGACGTTCACCTACGCGGGCGCCTTCCGTGAGATCTCGCCCGAGCTGTACGAGGAGCTGGGCGGCGACAAGCTGCTGCAGTCCTTCGTCGAGGCCGGGTCGATCGACGACACGAAGTACGCGCTGCCGTACTACTACGGCTCGCGCTACATGTTCTACCGCAAGGACATCTGGACGAAGGCCGGCCTCGAGGTCCCCAAGACGCTCGAGGAGTTCGGCGACTCGGTCAAGAAGCTCCAGAGCAAGAAGCAGTCCGGCTTCGCCATCGGCGGCCAGGACTGGCGCAACGGCATCTCCTGGGTCTTCGCGAACGGCGGCGAGCTCGCCGTCAAGGACGGCGACCAGTGGACCTCCACGCTGTCCGACCCGAACACGGTCAAGGGCCTCGAGCAGTGGCAGGACGTGTTCGAGGGCGCCTCGAACCTCCCGCCGACCGCGAAGGACGAGGCGTACTGGGACTTCCTCAACGACGGCACGGACGGCGAGGCCCCCGACGGCGCGACGATCATGGCGCCGGGCTGGGCCCGCTGGTCCCTCGGCGACATGACGAAGAACGACAAGGGCGAGGAGGTCCGCGACGGGATGGCGGACGACTCGAAGTTCGACATCTTCGCCCTGCCGGGCGTCGACGGCGGCGTCGCCCCGGTGTTCGCCGGTGGCTCGAACATGGCCGTCTCGGCCAAGTCGCAGCACCCGGAGCTCGCGGACAACCTGCTGCGCATCATCTACTCGGACGAGTACCAGACGATGCTCGCGAAGGCGGGCCTCGGCCCGGCCAACTCGGACTTCGACAAGCTCATGACGGTGGACGAGGACGGCAACCCGAACAAGTTCGGCGAGGTCACCGTCGAGACCGCCCAGGCGTCCAAGCTGACCCCGGCAGCGCCGGGCTGGGCCGCCGTCGAGGGCGCCCTCGTCTACGAGGAGCTCTTCCAGAAGATCGCCGAGGGCGGTGACGTGACGGCCATCGCGAAGGAGTACGACGCGAAGCTCACGCCGATGCTCAACGGCCAGGCGGGCTGACCCCCTCGGCTCCCCGCCCCGACGGGCGGAGCGGTGCCACCGAGACCGGTGCCGCTCCGCCCGTCACCCACGACCCCCGGGAAGGAGGACCGCATGACCACCGCGACGCCCGCGTCCGCCATCGCGATCCGCCGTCGGCGCACGCCGGCCACCCCCTACCTCCTGCTGCTCCCCGCCGTGCTGATCCTGCTGGTCGGCCTCGGGTACCCCGTGTACTGGCAGGTCGTGACCTCGCTGCAGCAGTACGGCATGATGCAGCAGTTCGGCGCGCCCCCGACGTTCGCCGGGCTGGACAACTACGCGCGCATCTTCTCCGACGACCGGCTCTGGGCCGTCGTCGGCCGCTCCATCGTCTTCTGCCTGGTGAACGCCTTCCTCACCGTGGCGATCGGCCTCGGGCTGGCGCTGCTCATGAAGGCCGTCCACTCGGCCGTGCGCATCACGATGCAGGTGGTGCTGCTGCTGGCCTGGGCCACGCCGCTGGTGGCCGCCGTGACCGTGTTCCGGTGGCTCTTCGACTACCGCTCCGGCGTCGTCAACTGGCTGCTCGTGCAGATCGGCCTCGACCAGTACCAGGGCTACGCCTGGCTGGCGCAGCCGCTGACGTTCTTCCTCGTCGCGACCCTGGTCATCGTGTGGATGTCGGTGCCGTTCGTGGCCATGTCCCTGTACGCCGGCCTGACGCAGGTCTCCGAGGAGGTCCTCGAGGCCGCGCGGCTCGACGGCGCCAGCCCGCGCCAGATCCTGCGCCACATCCTGCTGCCGCTGGTGCGCCCGGTGCTCGCCATCGTGCTGCTGCTGCAGATCATCTGGGACCTGCGCGTCTTCGCGCAGATCCGCCTGCTCCAGGACGGGGGCGCCCCGGTGTCCGAGACCAACCTGCTGGGCAACTTCATCTACGAGCTCGGCATCGGCAGCCAGGACTTCTCCGGCGCCGCCGCCGTCTCGATCTTCGTCCTGCTGCTCACGGTGCTGCTCGCCGCACCGTACGTGCGCAGCCTCATGAAGGAGGACGCCGCATGAGCGCCGCGACCGAGACCGTCCGGCCGCCCGCCGCGGTCGCGCCCCGCGAGGTCAGGCCGCCCGCGCGCCGCCCCCGCCCGCGGGTCGGCAAGATCCTGCTGGGCGTGCTGGGGATCGTGGTGTCGCTGCTGTGGGTGTTCCCCGTCTACTGGATGCTGCTGTCGGCCGTGACGCCGAACGCGCGCCTGAAGGCGAGCACCCCGAGCTTCCTGCCCACGCACTTCACGCTCGCCAACTTCACCAGCGTCATCGGCGACTCCGGCTTCGGCGGGGCGCTGCGGATGAGCCTGATGATCACGGGAGTCACGATCGTCCTCGTGCTGGCGTTCGCGTTCCTCGCGGCGCTCGCCATCAGCCGCTGGCGCTTCCGCGGCCGGACCAGCTTCGTGCTGGCGGTGCTGTTCATCCAGATGCTGCCGGCCGAGGGCCTGTTCATCGCGCAGTACAAGATGCTGTCGACGGTGGGGGAGAGCACGCCCGTGCTCGGCCTGAACTCCGTGCTCGGCATCTCGGTCCTGTACACCGCCATGCTGGTGCCGTTCACGATCTGGATGCTGCGCGGCTTCGTCGCCGGCATCCCCGCCGAGCTCGAGGAGGCGGCGATGGTCGACGGCCTCTCGCGCACCAAGGCGTTCCTGCGGATCACGTTCCCGCTGCTCGCGCCCGGGCTCGTCGCCTCCGGGGTGTACGCGTTCCTCCAGGCGTGGAACGAGTTCACGACGGCGCTGGTGATCCTGCCCGCCGAGGACCGGCAGACGCTGCCGATCTGGCTGCGCAGCTTCCTGTCGGCGTCGGCGAACCGCGGCATCGACTGGGCGGAGGTCATGGCGGCCTCGACGCTCATCGCGGTGCCGGTGATCGTCTTCTTCCTCTTTGTGCAGGGCCGGATGACGTCCGGCCTGGTCTCCGGGGCGGTGAAGGGCTGACGTGGACGCCGGCACACCCCTGACCGCGGGGACCGTGGCGGGCCCCACCGTCGGGCTCGACATCGGCGGTACGAAGACGCTCGCCGTGCTGCTCGACGCCGCCGGCACCACCGTGGCGCAGGCCCGCCTGGCCACCGAGCGCGGCCCGCGGGGCGTGGTGGCGGGCGCGGCCCGCGCCGCGCGCGGCGTCGCCCGGCAGGCAGGCATCGACGTCGCCGACGTCGTCGGCGTGGGCGTGGGCATGCCCGGCCTCGTCGACCCGGACGCCGGCACCGTGCGGCACGCCGTCAACGTCGGCGTCGACGGCGAGCCGCTGGCGCTCGCCGCGCTGCTGGGTGCCGAGCTCGGGGGCGTCCCCGTCGGCCTGGAGAACGACCTCAACGTCGCCGCGCTGGGTGCCGCCCACCTGGAGGCCGCGGCCGCCGGGACGTCCCGGTCGCGGGTGGACCTCGCGTTCCTCGCGCTCGGCACCGGCCTGGCCGCGGGGCTCGTCCTCGACGGCGAGCTCCGCCGCGGCTTCGGCGGGGCGGCCGGGGAGATCGGGCACGTCCCCGTGGACCCGGACGGCCCGGTGTGCCCGTGCGGCCAGCGCGGCTGCCTCGAGCTCTACGCGTCCGGCACCGCCGTGGCCCGGCTGTGGCCGGCCCGCACGGACCGGCCGGCCCCCGTGGAGCTCTTCGAGGCGGCCGAGCGCGGCGTGCCCGAGGCCCTCGCGGCCCGTGACACGTACGCGTCGGCGGTCGCCGCGGCGGTGCGCATGCTGGTCCTCACGGTGGACGTGCAGCACGTGGTGCTGGGCGGCGGGGTGGCCCAGCTCGGCGAGCCGCTGCTCGACGCCGTGCGCGCCGCCCTCGCCCGGGAGTCGGCGGCCTCCGGCTTCCTCGGTTCCCTGCACCTGGCGGACCGCGTCCGGCTCGCCCCGGGCCGCGTGCCCGTCGGCGCGGTGGGCGCTGCCGTCGTGGGCCGCTCGGTCGCGGGTCGCGCCCCGACGACCCCGATGAACGGGGTGGCGTCGTGACCGGGCGCCGGGCCTGGGCCCGCAGGCCGCTGGCCGGGGCGGTGGCCGCGTCGGTGGCGCTCGCCCTGGCCGGGTGCGGCACGCTGGGCGGCGAGCCGGAGGAGGCAGGCCCCGACACGGACCTGACGATGTGGCTCGTCGGCGCGGACACCACGCCCGAGCTGCGCGAGTACCTGGTGCAGACCTTCGAGGACGAGCACCCCGACGCCACGCTGACCATCGAGCAGCAGGAGTGGGGCGACCTCGTCGACAACCTCACCGAGGCGCTGGCCGACCCGGCCACCAGCCCGGACGTCGTCGAGGTCGGCAACACGCAGTCGCCCACGTTCACCACGTCGGGCGCGTTCCGCGAGATCTCCCCGGAGCTGTACGAGGAGCTCGGCGGCGACGACCTGCTGCAGTCGTTCGTCGAGGCGGGCTCGGTGGACGGGCGCCACTACGCGCTGCCCTACTACTTCGGCTCGCGCTACGTCTTCTACCGCAAGGACGTGTGGCGCGAGGCCGGCCTCGACAAGCCCAGCACGCTGGCCGAGTTCGGCGAGGCGGTGAAGGAGCTCACCGACGACGACCACGCCGGCCTCGCGATGGGCGGCCAGGACTGGCGCAACGGCATCTCCTGGGTGTTCGCCACGGGCGGCGAGCTCGCGGTGAAGGAGGGCGACCGCTGGGTCTCGACCCTGTCGGACCCGAAGACGGTCGAGGGGCTCGAGATGTGGCAGGACGTGTACGAGAACGCCTCGTACCTGCCGTCCACGGAGAAGGACGTCTCCTACTGGGACTTCCTCAACGACGGGGTGGAGGACGCGCCGCCCGCCGCGGCCACGATCATGGCGCCCGCGTGGGCGCGCTGGTCGATCGGCGACCTCGAGCGCAACGACGAGGGCGAGGAGGTGCGCGACGGGATGAAGGACTCCTCCACGTTCGACATCTTCGCGCTCCCGGGTGTGGACGGCGGCCTGGCCCCCGTCTTCGCGGGCGGGTCGAACATCGCCGTCTCCGCCGCGTCGCGGAGCCCCGAGCTCGCCGAGGACGTGCTCCGCGTCGTCTTCTCGGACGAGTTCCAGGCGAAGCTGGCGAAGAGCGGGCTGGGCCCGGCGGACGCCGACGCGCAGGAGCTGATGAAGGGCGACAAGTTCGGCCGCACGCTGGTGCGCACGGCCGCCGCCTCGAAGCTCACCCCGGCGGCGCCCGGCTGGGCGTCCATCGAGGACGCGGGCGTGTACGAGGACCTGTTCGGCCGGATCGCGGGTGGCGGCGACGTCGCGGCGCTGGCCCAGGAGTTCGACGCGCGCCTCACGCCCCTGCTCAACGCGCCCCCGGCCGAGCCTGAGGAATGATCGGGCCCGACGCGCGCCGCGCCCGAGAGTGCACGACGGGATGATGTGCTCGATCCCGCAACCGAGAGACTGGAGCCCCGCATGGAAGTCGTGATCGCCCCCGCCGAGGAGCTGGCCGTGCTCGCGGCCGACGCGATCGAGGCGCTGCTGCGTCGCAACCCCGCCACCGTGCTGGGGCTGGCGACCGGGTCGAGCCCGCTGCGGGTCTACGACGAGCTGGCGCGGCGTCACGAGGAGGACGGGCTGTCGTTCGAGCGGGCCCGCGGGTTCATGCTCGACGAGTACGTGGGCCTGCCCGCGGACCACCCGCAGCGCTACCGCAACGTCATCGAGACGGAGATCGCGTCGCGCGTCGCGTGGCCGGCCGACCAGGTGCTCGGCCCGGACGGGCTGGCCGAGGACCTCCCCGCGGCGTGCGCCGCCTACGAGCGGGCGATCGCCGACGCCGGCGGGGTGGACCTGCAGATCCTGGGGATCGGCACGGACGGGCACATCGCGTTCAACGAGCCGGGCTCGTCGCTGGCGTCGCGCACGCGGATCAAGACCCTGACCCGTCAGACGCGCGTGGACAACGCGCGGTTCTTCGGCGACGACGTGGAGCAGGTGCCCACGCACTGCCTCACGCAGGGGCTGGGCACGATCATGGACGCGCGCCACCTGGTGCTGCTGGCCACGGGCCGGGGCAAGGCCGAGGCGGTGCACCAGCTCGTGGAGGGGCCGGTCTCCGCGATGTGGCCGGGCACGGTGATGCAGATGCACCCCCACGCCACGGTGCTGGTCGACGACGCGGCGGCCTCCCGCCTGCAGCTCGGCGACTACTACCGGCAGACGTTCGCGTCCAAGCCCGACTGGCAGGGCCTGTGATCCGTACCCGGATCCGCGGCGCGGGGGCGGTGGTGGACGGGGACCGTCGGAGGGGCCGTCGTAGACTTCCCCGCATGAGCGATCCCCTCTCCACCCCGCCCGCCGACCCCTCGCAGGACACCGGGGCCGGCACGAGCGTGCTGGAGCGTCCGGACACCCGCGAGCAGGCGGCGGAGCCGGGCGACCACGAGCGCTTCGCGCACTACGTGCGCAAGGAGAAGATCATGGAGTCGGCCCTGTCGGGCAAGCCCGTGATCGCGCTCTGCGGCAAGGTGTGGGTGCCGGGTCGGGACCCGGCGAAGTTCCCGGTGTGCCCGGTCTGCAAGGAGATCTACGACGGCCTCCGCGACCCGCAGGACGGCGAGGGCGGCGAGGGCGACTCCGGCAAGTGAGCGCGCAGCCGCTGAACGAGCCCGAGTCCACCCCCGATCTCTTCGAAGCCGTCGCGGAGCCGGTCAAGCCGCTCCCGCAGTCGCCGTCCTCGGCCGCGGCCTCCCACCTCAGCCCGGCGTTCCCGCGCCGAGCGCCGTGGGGCACGGCGTCGAACCTGCGTGCCTGGCAGGCCGAGGCGCTCGAGCTGTACCGGCAGCGCGACCCGCGCGACTTCCTCGCGGTCGCGACGCCCGGCGCGGGCAAGACGACCTTCGCGCTGCGCGTGGCCACCGAGCTCCTCGAGGCCGGGATCGTGCGTCGCGTGACCGTCGTCGCGCCCACCGAGCACCTCAAGCACCAGTGGGCGGACGCCGCCGCGCGCGTCGGCATCCGCATCGACCCGTCGTTCAAGAACAGCCAGGGCCGGCACGGCTCGCACTACGACGGCGTCGCGCTGACCTACGCGCAGGTCGCGGCCAAGCCCGCGCTGCACCGCGCCCGCACGGAGGCCGCGCGCACGCTCGTCATCCTCGACGAGGTGCACCACGGCGGCGACGCCCTGAGCTGGGGCGAGGCCGTCCGGGAGGCCTTCGAGGACGCCTGCAAGCGCCTCGCGCTGACGGGCACGCCGTTCCGGTCGGACACCGCGCCGATCCCGTTCGTCACGTACGAGGAGGACCGCGACGGCATCCGCCGGTCCAAGGCCGACTACACGTACGGCTACGGCGACGCCCTGCGCGACCACGTCGTGCGGCCGGTGCTGTTCATGACCTACTCGGGCAGCATGCGCTGGCGCACCAAGGCGGGCGACGAGGTCAGCGCCCGCCTCGGCGAGGCCATGACCAAGGACATGCACGCCCAGGCCTGGCGCACCGCGCTGGACCCGAACGGCGAGTGGATCCCGTCCGTCCTCGCGGGCGCGGACAAGCGGCTCACCGAGATGCGCCGCGCCGTGCCCGACGCCGGGGGCCTGGTCATCGCGACCGACCGGACGGACGCCCGGGCGTACGCCGGCCACCTGGCGCGGCTCACCGGGCAGAGCCCCACGGTGGTGCTCAGCGACGACGACGGCGCCAGCGCGCGCATCGACGAGTTCGCCCAGGGCGACTCGCGGTGGATGGTCGCGGTGCGCATGGTGTCGGAGGGCGTGGACGTGCCGCGCCTCGCCGTCGGCGTGTACGCCACGAGCACCTCCACCCCGCTGTTCTTCGCGCAGGCGGTGGGCCGGTTCGTGCGCGCCCGCAAGCGGGGCGAGACGGCGTCGGTCTTCCTGCCGAGCGTGCCGCTGCTGCTCGAGCTGGCCAACGGCATGGAGATCGAGCGCGACCACGCGCTCGACCGGCCGAAGACGGCCGAGGAGCAGGGCATCGAGTACGACCCGGAGGCGGCGCTCCTCGCGGCGGCGAACCGGGAGGAGAAGGCGTCCGGGGAGCTCCTGGGCTCCTTCGAGGCGCTCGAGGCCCAGGCGTCGTTCGACCGCGTGCTGTTCGACGGCGGGGAGTTCGGCACGGGCGCCGACGTCGGCTCCGCCGAGGAGCTGGACTTCCTCGGGCTGCCGGGGCTGCTCGAGGCGGACCAGGTGACGACGCTGCTGCGGCAGCGGCAGGCGCAGCAGGTGCGCGGGCGGGGCGGCGCCACGGCGTCCGAGGCCGCGCTCGAGCAGTCGGAGGCCGAGCACCGACGGGCCGCCGACCTGCGCAAGGAGCTGTCCAAGCTGGTGTCCGCCTGGGCGCGCAAGAGCAGCACCCCGCACGGCTCGGTGCACAACGAGCTGCGTCGCCGCTGCGGCGGGCCCGAGGTGCCGCTGGCCACCGCCGACCAGCTCGCCGCGCGCGTCGAGATGGTGCGCGGCTGGTTCGTCGGCAAGAAGTAGGCGCCGGCCGCCTCAGCGCAGGACGAGGTCCACGGTGGGGATCGCCGGGTCGCCGGCCGAGAGCCGGCGCCCGCCGCGCGGCAGCTCCGCGCGGGCCTGCAGGTGGTGCTGGGCCGCGTTCTGCACGCCGTAGGCGCCCACCCAGCGGGAGTTCACGGCGCCGTCCACGACGAGCGGGACCAGCAGGCCCCGCAGGTCGGAGCGCTCGCTGCCCCCGTCCCCACCGTCGCCCGCGTCGTCACCGGGCGCGGCCTGGGCGCCGTCCTCCGGCGTCCAGGCGACCACGAGGTCGTCGGGGCCGGTGACGAGCACCTCCTCGACGGCGCGCCCGTCGGGGCCGAAGCGCCGGGCGGCGCCCTTGCGCCCGCCCTGGCTCGTCTTGTGCGTGGACGCCTTCGCGACCGGCTGCAGCACGCCCGACGCGTCGGCGCGGGCGACCAGCTTGTAGACCATGCCGCACGTGGGCGCGCCCGACCCCGTGACCAGCGACGTCCCGACGCCGTACACGTCCACCGGCATGGCGGCGAGCCCCGCGATCGCGTGCTCGTCGAGGTCCGACGTCACGACGATCTTCGTCCCGGTCGCGCCGAGGTCGTCGAGCTGGCGACGCACCTCGACGGCAAGGACGCCGAGGTCGCCCGAGTCGAGGCGCACGGCCCCCAGCGACGTGCCGGCCGCGGCGATCGCGTTCTCGACGCCGCGGCGCACGTCGTAGGTGTCGACCAGCAGCGTGGTGCCGGCGCCCAGCGACGCGACCTGCGAGTCGAACGCCGAGCGCTCGTCGTCGTGCAGCAGCGTGAACGCGTGCGCGGCCGTGCCGATCGTGTCGAGCCCGTACCGCATCCCCGCCTCGAGGTTCGAGGTGCCCGCGAACCCGCCGACGACCGCCGCCCGCGCCGCCGCGACGGCGGCCTGCTCGTGCGCGCGCCGCGAGCCCATCTCCAGCACGGGCCGGTCCACGGCCGCGCTGGTCATGCGGGACGCCGCGGAGGCGATCGCGGAGTCGTAGTTGAGGATCGACAGGATCAGGGTCTCGAGCAGCACGGCCTCGGCGAACGTGCCCTCGACCTGCAGCACCGGCGAGCCGGGGAAGAAGATCTCGCCCTCGGCGTACCCCTGGATGCTGCCGGTGAAGCGGTAACCGCGCAGGAAGTCGAGGGTGCGGTCGTCGACGACGCCGGCCCGCTCGAGGAAGGCGAGCTCCGCGTCGCCGAAGCGAAAGTGGGAGAGGGCCTCCAGGATGCGGCCGGTGCCCGCGAGGACGCCGTAGCGCCGCCCGGCCGGCAGCCGCCGCGTGAACACCTCGAAGACGCAGTGCCGGTGCGCGGTGCCGTCGGCGAGCGCCGCCTGCAGCATCGTCAGCTCGTAGCGGTCGGTGAGGAGCGCGACCGACGGACGGATGGAGGGGAGCGGGGCGGCGGGCACGGGATACGGCGGCGGGGCGACGCTGCCCCGGGGCTCGTCGGTCATGGGGACACGGTAGGGCCCGCGCGGTCATCCGGCAGGGGGAGCCCGCCTGGCGGACGGTCGACGCCCACCGGCCGGCTGTGCCTAGGCTGGGCGGGTGAACGGGCAGACGACGACGCGCGCGACGGCGGTCGCGGCGACCGGGGTGCAGCGCGAGGCGGAGGCCGAGGCGGTCGCGGCCGTCGCCGACCCGTGGATCACGATCGTGTGGAACGACCCGGTCAACCTCATGTCGTACGTGAGCTACGTCTTCGAGAGCTACTTCGGCTACCCGCCGCCGAAGGCGCAGAAGCTGATGATGCAGGTGCACCACGACGGCCGCGCGGTGGTGTCGACCGGCCCCCGCGAGCGCATGGAGGTGGACGTGCAGGCGATGCACGGGTTCGGGCTGTGGGCCACGCTGCGGCAGTCGGGCGCGTCCGACGGCGGCGCGGACGGGGGAGCGGCGTGACGCCGTTCCGGTCCGCTCCGGCGGGGTACGTCGCCCGGTGGGACGACGTCGAGCGGGAGGTGCTCGCGCGCGTGGCGCGCGACGTCGCGGAGCTGGTGCGTGCCGAGTCCGGGCTGGATCCGGGGATCGAGGTGGGCGACGGCGTCGCGTTCACCGGCGTGGCGCGCGTGCCGCAGGACCCGGCGGTGCAGCGGCTGCTGCCCGACGCGCACGACGAGGACGCCGACGTCGCCACCGAGTTCCGGCACCTGACCCAGACCGACCTGGCGGCGGGGAAGGTCGCGCGGCTCGTCGCGTTCGCCGACGCGATCGACTCCCCGGACGAGATCCCGGACGACCCGCGGGCGGGGGCGGAGATCGTCGTGCCGCGCGAGGGGGCGCAGGAGTTCGCCGGTGCGCTGACCGACGTGCGGCTGGTCCTCGCCGAACGCCTCGGCCTCGTGGACGACGCCGACGTGGAGGCGCTGCACGACGACGTCCTGGCGGGCCTCGACGACGACGACATCGACGGCGAGGAGCGCGACGCCGCGGACGAGGGGTCCGACGACGCCGACGAGCTCGCCGGGTGGGAGCGTGTCGGGCTGACCGGCCCGGAGCGGCGGTACTGGGGCGGCGTGTTCGTCGCCGCCGGCTTCGCGCAGGAGTCGCTGGTCGACGAGATGCTCGCGGACCTGCGGGCCGGGCGCCCGACGACGTAGCCGCAGGTCCCCGGGGGTGCTGTGGCGGGCGCCACGCCGTGTCGCCGCTCACTCCGCGCGGTCGGGGCCGCCCGTCGCGACTAGGCTGCCTGGCGTGAACGACGCCCCCATCGGGATCTTCGACAGCGGCGTCGGCGGGTTGACCGTCGCGCGCTCCATCCTCGACCAGCTGCCCCACGAGCAGGTGCTCTACCTGGGCGACACGGCCAACAGCCCCTACGGGCCCAAGCCGCTCGCCGCGGTGCGCGCCATGGCGCTCGACGTGATGGACCGCCTGGTCGACGAGGGCGTGAAGATGCTCGTCATCGCCTGCAACTCCGCCACGGCGGTGGCGCTGCCCGACGCCCGCGAGCGGTACACGGTGCGGCGCGGCATCCCCGTGGTCGAGGTGATCCGGCCGGCGGCGCGCCGCGCGGTGCTCGCCTCCAAGACCGGCCGCATCGGCGTCATCGGCACCAAGGCCACCGTCGACTCGCGCGCGTACGACGACGCGTTCCACGTGACCCCCGGCCTGGAGATCACCACGCAGGCGTGCCCCGACTTCGTGCCGCTCGTGGAGCGCGGGCAGACGTCCGGCCCCGAGGTGCTCGAGGTGGCCCACCGGTACCTCGACCCGGTGAAGGCCGCAGGCGTCGACACCCTCGTGCTCGGCTGCACGCACTACCCGCTGCTGGCGGGCGCGGTCTCGTACGTCATGGGGGAGGGCGTCACGCTCGTCTCCAGCGCGGAGGAGACCGCCAAGGACGTGTACCGGAACCTCGTGCAGCACGACCTCGAGCGGTCGGCCGACGCGCCCCCGCCCGTGCACCGGTTCCTGGCCACGGGGACGCCCGAGCCGTTCGAGCAGCTCGCGCGGCGCTTCCTGGGGCCGGAGGTGGCCCTGGTGGAGGCCGCATGAGGCTCGTCACCGTCGGGGTCTCCGGCTCGTTCCCGGGCCCGGGCTCGCCCGCGTCCACGTACCTGCTGCAGGTGCCGGCCGCCCTGGCCGCGGGGTCCGGCCTCACGGGCGACGACGCGCGGGACTGGAACGTGGTGCTCGACCTCGGCAACGGGGGCCTCGGCGCGCTGCAGCGGCACGTCGACCCGCTCGACCTGGACGCCGTCGGCCTGTCCCACCTGCACCCGGACCACTGCGCGGACCTGTCCGGGCTGTACGTGTACCTGCGCTACCACCCGGAGCGGGGCGGCGCGATCACGGGCGCCGGGCGGCGGCTGCCCGTGCTCGGGCCGAGCACCACGGCCGAGCGGGCGGCGGCCATGTACGGGCTGGGGCCGGGGGAGTCGATGGACGGGGAGTACGACGTCCGCACCTGGCAGCCCGGCACCTCGGTGCGGGTGGGGCCGTTCGAGCTGGAGCCGTTCGCCGTGTACCACCCCGTGGAGGCGTACGGCATCCGGGTCACGGGCCCGTCGAGCGTGCGGCCCGGCGAGCGGGCCACGCTGGTCTACTCCGGCGACACCGACGCGTGCGACGGGCTGGTCGAGGGCGCCCGCGGCGCGGACCTGTTCCTCGTCGAGGCGGCCTTCCAGGAGGGGCGCGACGACGGCGTCGAGCGCGGCATCCACCTCACCGGCCGCCGCGCCGGCGAGGCCGCGGCGCGCGCGGGGGTGCACGGCCTGCTGCTCACGCACCTGCCGGTCTGGAACGCGCCGGAGGTCGCGCTCGCCGAGGCACGGTCCGCCTACGACGGCCCGGTCGAGGTGGCGGTGGCCGGCGGGGTGCACGAGCTGTGAGCGGTAGCCTCGGCCCCGTGAACGACGCCTCCGCCTCCACCACCCCCGCGGCCCCGACGACCCTGCCCGCCTGGCCCGCCGTGGTCTGCGACCTCGTGTGCGTGGTCGTGTTCACCGTGGTGGGCACCGTCAACCACGCCACGGCGGGGAACGTCGGTCACGTCGCCCTGGTGGGCGTGCCGTTCGTCGTGGGCCTCGCCGTCGGCTGGCTCGCGACGCGCGCCTGGCGCGCGCCCGCGCAGGTGTGGCCCACCGGTGTGGCCGTGTGGTTCGCCACCGTGGCCCTGGGGCTGGCGCTGCGCCCGGTGCTCGGCGTCGGCGGCGTGGAGCCCTCGTTCGCGGTCGTCACGGCGGTGTTCCTCGGCGTGACGATGCTCGGGTGGCGCGCGCTCGCGTCGCTCGCCGCCCGCCGTCGCGCCTGACTCACGGGCGGCCGACGGGCGACGCGCCGCCGTCAGAGGGCGGCGGCGATCTCGGGGGCGAGGGCCCGGAAGGCCTTGCCCCGGTGGCTGATCGCGTTCTTCTCCGCGGGCTCGAGCTCGGACGACGTCCGCGTCCCGGGCGTCCCGTCGGCGCCGGCGGCCTGCTCGGCGGGCACGTGGATCGGGTCGTAGCCGAAGCCGTGGTCCCCCCGCGGCGCGCGCACCAGCGTGCCGGGCATCTCGCCGAGGCACACCTCCTCGCGGCCGTCGGGGGTGACCAGCGCGGCCGCGCAGACGAACGCCGCCCCGCGGTGCTCGTCGCGGACGTCGGCCAGCTGGCCCAGGAGGAGCTCGAGGTTCGCCTCGTCGTCGCCGTGCCGGCCGGACCAGCGGGCGGAGAAGATGCCGGGGGCGCCGCCCATGACGTCCACGCTCAGGCCGGAGTCGTCCGCGACGGCGGGCAGCCCCGTGGCCGCGGCCAGGGCGCGCGCCTTGATGAGCGCGTTCTCGACGAACGACACGCCGTCCTCGACCGGCTCCGGGGCGCCGAGGTCGCCCGCCGTCACCACGGCGTCGTCGGGCAGTGCGTCGAGGCCCGGCTGCTCGCGCAGGATGGCGCGCAGCTCCACGAGCTTCTTGCGGTTGTGCGTGGCCAGCACGAGGCGGGCGCCGGCGGGGACCGTGACGCCGGGGGTCGCGGCGGTCATCGTCAGAGCTCCTGCGCGAGCGCGGCCCGCTGCTTCTCGGTGAGCTCGGCGGTGCCGGCGACGGCGAGGTCGAGCAGCGCGTCGAGCTCCGCGCGGTCGAACGGCGCGTGCTCCGCGGTGCCCTGGACCTCGACGAACGTGCCCGAGCCCGTCGTCACGACGTTCATGTCCGTCTCGGCGCGCACGTCCTCCACGTAGGGCAGGTCGAGCATGGGCGTGCCGTCGATGATGCCGACGCTCACCGCCGCGACCGAGTCGGTGAGCACCTGCCTGCCGCCGGTGACGTGGCCGTGCCGGGCGCCCCACGCGACGGCGTCGGCGAGCGCCACGTACGCGCCCGTGATCGCCGCGGTGCGGGTGCCGCCGTCGGCCTGCAGCACGTCGCAGTCGAGCACGATCGTGTTCTCGCCGAGGGCCGAGACGTCGACGACGGCGCGCAGCGCGCGGCCGATGAGGCGGGAGATCTCGTGCGTGCGGCCGCCGATCTTGCCCTTGACGGACTCGCGCTGGCTGCGCTCGTTCGTCGCGCGGGGGAGCATCGCGTACTCCGCGGTGACCCAGCCCTCGCCGGAGCCCTTCTTCCAGCGCGGCACGCCCGCGGTGAACGACGCCGTGCACAGCACGCGCGTCCGGCCGAACTCCACCAGCACCGAGCCCTCGGCGTTCTCGGTCCAGCCGCGCGTGATCGTGACGGGGCGGAGCTGGTCGGGCGTGCGGCCGTCGACGCGCACGACCGTGTCGGGAGAAGTGGGGGAAGTCATGCCGCCCACCCTATGCGAGCCCCCGCCTTAGGATCGGCGGGTGCACCTCACCGCCACGGACCTCGCGTTCGCCTACCCCGGCCGCCCGGTGCTCGACGGCGTGAGCCTGCGGGTGTCGGACGGCACCCGGCTCGGCGTCGTGGGGGAGAACGGGTCCGGCAAGTCGACCCTGCTCCACCTGCTGGCCGGCGACCTGCGCCCCGCGCGCGGCGAGCTCCGGCGGCGGGGGAGCGTCGCGCTGGTCGAGCAGGAGCTCCCCACGGCGCCCGCGGAGACGGTCGGCGACCTGGTGCAGGGCACGCTGGCGGGGCTGCGCGCGCTGGCGGCCGAGATCGAGGCCGAGGCCGCGGGGTTCGACCACGAGTCGGGCGACCTGCGCCGGCTGTCCGGGCTGCTGGCCCGCGCCGAGCACCTCGCGGCGTGGGACGCCGACCGGCGGGTCGACGTCGCGCTCACCCGCCTGGACGCGGAGCGGGACCCCCGCCGGCGGCTCGACACCCTCTCCGTCGGGCAGCGGTACCGGGTGCGCCTCGCGTGCCGGCTCGCCGAGCGCGCCGACCTGCTGCTCCTCGACGAGCCCACCAACCACCTCGACGACTCGGCGATCGAGTTCCTCACGGGCGAGCTCGTGGCCTGGCGCGGCGGAGTGGTCGTCGTGACGCACGACCGCGAGCTGCTCGACGACGTGGCCACCGGCATCCTCGACCTCGACCCGTCGATGGACGGCCGGCCCGTGCTGTACGGGCAGCCCGGGTACCTCGCCTACCGGTTCGCGAAGAACCAGGCCCTGCACCGCTGGCGCCAGCGCTACCGGGCCGAGCAGGAGCGCGCCCGCGTGCTCGCCGAGCGGCTGGACACCTCCTACGAGGGGCTGTCCGACGAGTGGAGGCCGGAGAAGGGCTCGCAGAAGCACCGGCGGGCCACCCGGGCGCGCATCCACGTGAAGGCCGCGGACCGGCTCGTGCAGAAGCTCGAGGCGGAGGCCGTCGAGGTGCCCGTCCCGCCGGCGCGGCTCTCCTTCCCGGACCTGCCCGCGATGTCGCCCGGGTGGGAGCCTGGCGACCCCCTCGTCGAGGTGCGCTCGCCGCGGGTCGTGGCCGACGACGGCGGGGTGCGGCTCGACCTGCCCGGCACGCGCGTCGCGGTGCCGCCGTCCGGGCGGCTGCTCGTCGTCGGACCCAACGGCGCCGGCAAGTCGACCCTGCTGGCGGCGCTCGCGGGCCGCGTGCCGCTCGCGCGCGGGGCGCGGACGGTGACGGCGGGCGCGCGGCTGGGCGTCGTGACCCAGGAGACGGCGCTCGCGCCCGACCGCGCCCCCGTGCCGGGCGACCGGGACGCCGGCGACGGCCCGACGTCCGGCTTCGACGCCTACGCGGCGGAGGCGCTGGAGCTGCTGGAGCGCGGCGAGCTGGACCCCGAGCACGTGGTGCCGGTGGCCGCGCTCGGCCTGCTGCGCGACGAGGACCTGGAGCGCCCGCTCGCCGAGCTGTCCGCCGGGCAGCGGCGCCGGTTCGGGCTCGCGCGGGCGCTGCTGCACGCGCCCCACCTGCTGCTGCTCGACGAGCCCACGAACCACCTGTCCGTGGACCTCGTGGACGAGCTGACCCGGGCGCTGGTCGCCACGCCGGCCGCCGTCGTCGTCGCGACCCACGACCGCCGCATGCGCGCCGACCTCGCCGACTGGCCGGTGCTCGACCTCAGCTGAGGCGGCCCACCCAGGCCATCGCCTGCTTCACGATCGTGCCCTGGCCGTGGATCATCTCCGCCTGCACGGTGTCGCTGCACGCCTCCTCCGGCGTCAGCCACGCCAGGTCGAGGGCGTCCTGCTGGGGGCGGCAGTCCCCGGTGACCGGCACGACGTACGCCAGGGACACCGCGTGCTGGCGCGGGTCGTGGTACGCCGTGATGCCGGGGGTGGGGAAGTACTCGGCCACCGTGAACGGCTGCGGTGACGCCGGGACCTGCGGCAGCGCGACCGGGCCGAGGTCCTTCTCGATGTGGCGCAGCAGGGCGTCGCGCACCCGCTCGTGGTAGAGCACGCGGCCGGACACGAGCGCGCGGGTCATCGTGCCGAGCGGGGTGACGCGCAGCAGCAGGCCGACGGCGACGACGTCGCCCGAGTCGTCGACGCGCACCGGCACGGCGTCGACGTAGACGAGCGGGAGCTGCGCGCGCACGGCCGCGAGGTCCTCCGGCGTGAGCCAGCCCGCAGGCTGCGGCTCGTCGCGGTAGAACTCGTCGTCGGGAGGAAACTCGGCCGTGTCGGTCACAGGTCGTTTCTATCAGCCCGCGCCGGGCCGCAGCGCGCCGGGAATACTGGGGCCGGTCCCGGTGCTGTGCCGAGGAGATCCCCCACGGAAGGACACCCATGGCCACCGTCGAGCTCACCGACGACACGTTCGAGAAGACCGTCACCGACCACGACATCGTGCTGGTCGACTTCTGGGCCGAGTGGTGCGGCCCGTGCAAGCAGTTCGCGCCCGTCTTCGAGGCCTCGTCCGAGGAGAACGCGGACGTCGTGCACGCGAAGATCGACACCGAGGCCCACCAGCGCATCGCCGCCGCCGCGGGCGTGAGCGCCATCCCGACGCTCATGGCGTTCCGCGAGGGCGTGCTGGTCTTCAACCAGGCCGGCGCGCTGCCCGCGCCCGCGCTCAAGCAGGTCGTGGACGCCGTCAAGGACCTCGACATGGACGACGTGCGCGCCCAGATCGCCGCCGCGAACAACGGTGCGCCGCAGGCCTGATCGCCGCCGCGTCAGCGGAACCGACGACGGCCGCCCCGGGAGCTCCCCGGGGCGGCCGTCGTCGTCGTCACCGGACTCGGGAGGTCCTGCGCCACGCGGGCCCCGACGAGAACGCGCCTGGCTAGACTGACGCCCGCCAGCCGGAGTGATGGAACAGGCAGACATGCGGCGTTTAGATCGCCGTGCCCTCGGGCGTGCGGGTTCGACTCCCGTCTCCGGCACCCGCCCTCGTGCTCGACGCCCTCGGGCGCGACGTCAGTCGAGCCCCAGCGTCTTGCGCAGCCGCGCGACGTGACCGGTCGCCTTGACGTTGTACTGCGCGACGGCGACCTTGCCGTCCGGGTCCACGACCACGGTGGAGCGGATGACCCCCACGTAGGTCTTGCCGTAGTTCTTCTTCTCGCCCCAGGCGCCCCAGGCCTCGAGCGCAGAGTGCTCCGTGTCGCCGGCGAGGGGGAACGTCAGCGCGTCGCGCTCGGCGAAGCGGGCGAGCTTGTCCACGTCGTCGGGCGAGACGCCGACGACGGCGTACCCGGCGCCCTGCAGCGACGCGAGGGAGTCGCGGAAGTCGCAGGCCTCGGTGGTGCAGCCGGGCGTCATCGCGGCGGGGTAGAAGTACACGACGACGCCCCGCAGGCCCGGCGCCGCCAGCGCGGCGGCCAGCGAGAACGTGCCGGTGATGGTCCCGGTGCCCGACGCGTCGGGCAGGACGGCGGGCAGCTCGAGGGCGGGGGCGGCGTCGCCGACGGCGAGACGGGTCACGGGTGCTCCTGGGTCGGGTGGCGGTCGAGGTGGGGGTCGTGCGGTGGCGGGGCGGCCCGCGGACGGGGGCCCCGGCGTCGAGCGTAGACGCCCGCGTCGTCTAGCGTTGAGCCGTGACCGACGCCGTGCCCAGCACCACACCCCTGCCCATCCGCATGCTGCACGACCGCCTGCTGGTGCAGCCGGAGGTGGACTCGTCCGAGCGCCAGTCCACGGCGGGGCTCGTGATCCCCGCGACCGCGACGGGTCCCAAGCGGCTCGCCTGGGCCGTGGTGGTGGCGAAGGGCGAGCACGTGCGTCAGGTGGCCGTGGGCGACCGCGTGCTCTACGACCCGGAGGAGCGCGCCGAGGTGGACCTCGGCGGCACGGACTACGTGCTGCTGCGGGAGCGCGACGTGCACGGCGTCACCGAGACCGAGGCCGAGGGCGGCGCGACCGGCCTGTACCTCTGACGTCGCTCTGACGGCCCGGCCCCGCCGTCGCTACGGTGGGCCCATGACCGGCGACGACGCCCGCCCCGCGGATCCTCTCGACCTGCTCGCGCTCGAGGACGAGCTGAGCCCCGCGGAGCGCGGGACGCGGGACCGGGTCCGGGCGCTGGTCGACGAGCACGTACGGCCGCACGTCGCGCGCTGGTTCGCCGACGGGGTGTTCCCGCTCGACCTCGTGCCGCGCCTGGCGGAGGCGGGGCTGCTGGGCATGCACCTGCACGGGCACGGCTGCGCGGGCCGCTCGGCGGTCGAGTACGGTCTCGCGATGGCGGAGCTCGAGGCGGGCGACTCCGGGATCCGCACGTTCGTCTCGGTCCAGGGCTCGCTGGCGATGTCGGCGATCGCGAAGCACGGCTCGGCGGAGCAGCAGGAGCGTTGGCTCCCGGGGATGGCCGCGGGGGAGCTGATCGGCTGCTTCGCCCTCACCGAGCCCGCGGCCGGCTCCGACCCCGCGGCGATGGCGACCACCGCGACCCGCGTCGGCGACGAGTGGGTGCTCTCCGGGCGCAAGCGCTGGATCGGGCTCGCGTCGGTGGCCGACGTCGCGGTGGTGTGGGCACGGGCCACCGATCCTGAGCGCGACGGCGACGGGCGCGCGCCGCGGGTGCGCGGGTTCCTCGTCCCGACGGCGACGCCGGGGTTCGCCGCGACGCCCATCGAGCCGAAGCTGTCGCTGCGGGCGTCCGTGCAGTGCGACGTCGCGCTGGACGACGTGCGCCTCCCCGCCGACGCGATCCTGCCGGAGCACCCCGGGCTGGCCGGCCCGTTCGCGTGCCTCGACGAGGCGCGGTACGGGATCGCCTGGGGCGCGACGGGCGCCGCGCGCGACAGCCTGGAGGCCGCGCTGCGGCACGCGGGGGATCGGGTCCAGTTCGGCCGCCCGATCGCGGCGTTCCAGCTCACCCAGGCGAAGCTCGTGGACATGGCGCTCGAGGTGTCCCGCGCGCAGCTCCTCGCGCTGCGGCTCGGCCGGCTCAAGGACGCCGGCCGGCTGGAGGCGCACATGATCTCGGCGGGCAAGCTCGCGAACGTGCGGTCGGCGATCGAGGTCGCCCGGACCGCGCGCACCGTGCTCGGCGGAGACGGGATCACGCTGGAGCACTCGCCGATGCGGCACGCGGCGAACCTCGAGTCGGTGCGCACGTACGAGGGCACCGACGAGGTGCACACGCTGATCCTCGGGCGGCACCTGACGGGTCACCAGGCCTTCCGGTGACCGGTGCGGCACCGGCCGGCCGGGCCCCGGCGCGGCTGTCGTGGAGGTCACAGCGCTGACCGGGCAGGACGGTTTCCCGGCAGGTGCGGTCGGCTGGTAATGTTTGACCCCGCCAGCGCCATTAGCTCAATTGGCAGAGCAGCTGACTCTTAATCAGCGGGTTCGGGGTTCGAGTCCCTGATGGCGCACCAGCACGAGGTCCTCGCACCGCGGGGACCTCGTCGCGTGAGGACCTCCTCCGGTGCGAGCCGTAGGCGACCTCTGGCCATGCGCCATTAGCTCAATTGGCAGAGCAGCTGACTCTTAATCAGCGGGTTCGGGGTTCGAGTCCCTGATGGCGCACCACCCAGCCCCGTCCGGCATCGCCGGGCGGGGCTTCGTCGTGCCTCCCGCGATCCGAGACCGCGCGTCCAGTGGTCGTCCAGTGTTCTCCCTGCCGCCCCCCGCGGGCACCGCAGAGTTCACCCGATGTCGCCAGCCTGTGGTTCCGGGTGACCCCGGGCTGCCTGCGGGAGCGCCCTTCCCTTCATCGACGACAGGAAGGACGGCACGCTGATGCGGCCGAAACCCTCAGGACGCCTGCGCGCGTCCACCGTCGCCGCGTGCGTCGTGGCGGCGTCGCTGGCGATCCCGACCGCCGGCCTCGCGCCGGCGGCGGCGCAGCCCTCGAGCCCGCCCACGAGCCCGTCGCCCACGGCGGACGCCACGGACGACGACCGGTTCGCCGGCTTCCCCGGCTGGACCGCCCAGGGCGCCGGGACGACGCCCGGCAAGCCCGGCAAGCCCGGCACCGCGCCCACGCTGGCGCCCGCGGACGGAGCCCACCTCCAGGGCAGCGTGACGTTCGCGGCCGCCCCGACGACGGCGGGCGACCCGGTCGGGCGGATCACGGTGGACGGCGCCGACCTGCCCGGCCTGGCGGCGACGACGGGCACCTCCGCCCTCACCTTCGACATCGGCAGCAACTCGGCCGACGCGCAGTTCGGCAACTACCTGGTGGTCAACGGCCATCGCGTCGACCAGGAGCGCACCTGGGTGTCGGAGCGGGTCGAGGTGCCGGTGCCGAACGAGTGGCTCGTGCAGGGCACCAACACCGTCGAGATCCACGCGGGCGGCCTGGACTCGTCCTGCGGGGTGAACTTCGACGACTTCGTGCTCTCGGAGCTGCAGCTCGAGCTGCTCGGGGAGACCGCCGCCGACGCGGGGAACGCCTTCGGGTACTCGATGGGCGACGGCTCCTGCGGCAGCAACACCTCCTACCTCAAGGAGGCGACCGTCACGTTCGAGGTCGAGAGCGTCCCGGGCGCCACGACCGGCCTGGCCGCCGACGTCGACACCACCGGGCTCGCGAACGGCGAGCACGAGGTCGTCGCCACCACGCGCTCCGGCGCCACGGCCACGCACACGGTGCGCGTGAACAACGCGCCCGCGGGGGCGCCCGTCGTGACCCCGGAGGACGGCACGCTGACCCGCGGCACGCAGCCGGTGACCGCGGCCGCGCCCGCGGACGGCGACGGCGGCACCGCGTCGCTAACCGTCGACGGCGCGCCCGCCGCGGGGCCGGCGACGCTCGGCGACGGGGTGTCGGTGTTCTCGTTCGACGTCGGCACGAACTCGATCGAGACGCGCTACCAGAACCACCTGCTCGTCAACGGCACGCGGCTCGACCTGCGCGGGGACGGCGGGCGCGACCTCGTCTCCGAGCGGGTCGAGGTGGGCGTCCCGAACCGGCTGCTGCACCCCGGCGAGAACACGATCGCGCTGGTCGCGGGCGACGTCTCCTCCTCGTGCGGGGCCAACCTCGACGACTTCGCCGCGTCAGACCTCGCGCTGAGCGTCGCCGACGGCACGGTCACGCCCCCGGCCGACCTGCAGACGACGTACGTGCTGGGCGACGGCAGCTGCGGCTCCAGCACCACCGCGCTGCCGAAGGTCGAGCTCACCTGGACCGTCGACGCGCCGGGCGAGACCGCCTTCCCGGCCCTGGGCCACGGCGAGGCCACCGTGTCGTTCGTCGTCGGCTCCAACTCGCTCGACGGGTCGGCGCGCAACGCCCTGCGGATCAACGGCGTCGAGCGCCGGATCGACCAGACGATCGTCGGCGGACGCGGCGAGATCACGTTCCCGAACGAGTGGCTCCTGCCCGGCTGGAACGAGATCGACGTCGTCACCGGCACGTTCGAGAACGACTGCAACCTGGACGACTTCACGGTCTCGGACGTCGTGCTGACCCCGGCGGCCGGCACCGCGCAGCAGCAGAACGCCGCCGCGTCGTACGCGCTGGGCGACGGCACGTGCGGCTCCAACCTCAACCCGTTCCGGCAGGTCGACCTGCACTTCCTCGTGGACGCCCCGGCGCGCGGCCTGCGCGCCGACGTGGACACCGCGGCCCTCGAGGACGGCGAGCACGAGCTCGCCGCGACGTCCACCACCGGAGCGGTCGCCATCAGGGTGCTGGAGACGGACAACGCGGCCCCGCGGGTCGCGTCGTCCACGCCGGCCGACGGCGCGCGGATCACGAGCGCCGTGCCCCTCGCGGTCGAGCTCGCCGACGCGCACGGCGTGGTCGGCGACCCGGTGGTGACGCTCGACGGCGAGGCGGTCGCGCTCGGCGAGGAGGTCGGCCCGGGCCTCGCCTCCGGCCGGCACGTCCTCGAGGTGGCGACCGCCGACTCGCTCGGCAACACCGCCACGCGCGAGATCGCCTTCACCAGCGCCGGCGTCCCCGACGTCCCTGCCGACCTCGCGCCCGCCACCGGGACCACGGACGTCGACGCCCCGGTCACGCTCTCGGCGCGGGTGGCCGGGCCCGACGGCGGCAGGGTCACCGCGACGTTCGCGCAGGCCGACGTGCTGCTGCCGGGCGAGGTGCGGCAGGGCACGGCCGCCGCGGTGCCCACGGAGCTGAACCCGCGCGGCGCCGAGAAGGTCTCCGCGAAGGGGCTGGCAGCCGGCGACGGCAGGGAGCTGGCCGCGCCGCAGGCCGACGCCGTGTCGTACCAGCGCTTCGACGTGCGCGTGCGGTCCCGCGAGGAGCACCCGGTGGTGCGCTGGAGCGGCACCGCCGACCCGGCGCGCGAGGTCTCGCTGCTCGTCTGGGACGCCCGCGCGAAGGCGTGGGACGCGCTCGCGTCGTCGCGCGGCGCGGCCCAGGGCGACACGGTGCTGGTCGCGACCGCGGCCCCCGAGCACCGGGACCGCGACGTCGTGCACGTCATGGTGGCCGCCACGGACCCGTTCGCCGACGACCTCGACGCCGGCACGGAAGGCTTCGCCGACCCGGCGGACTACGACTTCTCCATCGCGCACATGACGGACACGCAGTACCTGTCCGAGGGCGCCGTCGAGCAGGAGACGGCCGAGGAGCGGGCGATCTGGGAGTCCGCGTACGCCGGGGTGGTCGACTGGATCGCCGAGAACGCCGACGAGCGCAAGATCGCGTTCGTCTCGCACACCGGCGACCTCATCGAGAACAACATCCGCCCGCCGCAGGACGACGCCATGCGCGACCAGGTGACCGGCGAGTTCGAGGTCTCCTCCCGGCAGCAGGCGAAGATCGACGGCATCCCGAACTCGGCCGTGGCCGGCAACCACGACAACTGGTCGGGGGCCGCGGGCGGCCAGGACACCTACAACGAGTACTTCGGCCCTGACCGGTACGAGGCCGCTGCCCGGTCCTGGGAGAACGCCGAGTACGGCTCGTGGCGCGACGGCGACAACTCCAACCACTACGTCCTGTTCTCGGCGGGCGGGCTCGACTTCGTCGCGGTCGGCATGGGCTACGGCGTCACCCGCGAGGAGGCCGAGTGGGCGGACGGGATCTTCGAGCGCTACCCCGACCGCAACGGCATCCTCATGACCCACGCGTACCTCGCGGCCAGCACGCAGAAGGACGGCCGCAACGCCGGCTTCGCCGCCCCGGACGGCTCGCCGCTGTACAAGTACGTGGTCGAGCCGAACGACAACGTGTTCCTCGTGCTCGCCGGCCACGTGCACGGCGTCACGACGAACGTGAAGCCGAAGGTCGGGCAGATCGCGGACGGCGTCGTGGAGCTGCTCGCGGACTACCAGGCGTTCACCGTGCCGGCCGGGCGGGTGGGCCTGGGCACGATCGGCGGGTACGACCCGGCCGAGCGGCTGCGGTTCGGGGCGTCGTACTTCCGACTGCTGCAGTTCGACGTCGACCGTGCCGAGATGAGCGTGGACACCTACTCGCCGTTCCTCGACGACTTCGGGGCCGACGAGTGGGACCCCGACGCCCGGTACGACTCCACCGCCGACAACATGGTGCTGCCGGTGGACCTCACCACCCGCACCACGTCGTTCAGCACGGACTCGCTGGCCGTGTACGCGCCCACCCGCGTGGTCGGCACGACGGCGGTGGCCTCCGGCGAGGTCGCGTCCGTGCGGTGGGACCACCTGCGGCGGGACACGCAGTACGCGTGGATCGTCACGGCGACCACGCGCGGCGGCGGCGTCACCGCCGCCGACCCGGCGCTCTTCACCACCAGCGCCGGGCGGCCGTGGCCGAAGGGCACCGAGACCGTGCCCGGGTCCCAGGTCCCCGAGGGTCATCGGTCGTGACCACCACCCCCACCAGGACGGCGTCGCGTCGCGGCGCCGTCCTGGCGGCCCTCGCCGCGCTCGGCACCGGCGTCCTCGGCCTCCTCGGCGTCGCGACGGCCGGTCCTGCCGGCGCCCACGACGCCACCACCGACGCGTACGCGCAGGCCACCGCGGGCGGCGGCGCGGACGTGCACGTGCGGCTGGACCTCGAGTACGACCTGCTCATGAAGTCCGCCTGGCTCACGGCCGAGGCCTACGACGCCCAAGGCCAGGACGCGCAGGACGCGCAGCTCGCGGCGCACGCCGACGAGGTCGCGGCCTACGTCGCCGACCGGTTCCAGGTGGCCGCCGGCGACGACCTCTGCACGCCGGCGCTCGCCGGCGACCCCACCGCGCACGACCGCGGCGGGACTCCGTACGCGACCGTCGAGCTCGACTACGACTGCCCCGGCGAGCCCACGGCGCACACGATGTTCAGCGCCCTCTTTCCGGACACGGAGTCCTTCGTGCACTCCACGGAGACGATGGTCACGTACGACCTCGACGAGGAGGAGGGCTCGGCGGTCCTCACCCCGGCGGACCCGACGGTCACGACGGGCGAGCACCGCACCGTCCACCGCCTGGGGGAGTTCTTCGTGCTGGGCGCCGAGCACCTGCTGCTCGGCCCCGACCACCTGCTCTTCCTGCTGGCCCTGATCGTCGCCTCGCGCCGGCTGCGGGACGTCGTGCTGGTGGCGTCGTCGTTCACGGTGGCGCACTCGGTGACGTTCCTCCTCGCGGCGACGGGCGCCGTGAGCGCGCCGGGCGCCGTGGTGGAGCCGGTCATCGCGCTCTCGATCGCGGCGGTCGCCGTCGGGCACCTCTGGGCGGCGCGGCCGGGCGCGGCCCCGGTGCTCGACGTCGTGGCCGAGCCGCGGCGGCCCTGGTACGACCTGTCGCGGTCCGACGCGGCGCGCCTCGCCGTCGTGTTCGCCTTCGGCCTGGTGCACGGGCTCGGGTTCGCCGGCGCGCTGGGGCTGGACGAGCCGTGGTCGTGGGGGCTGCTCGGGTCGCTGCTCGTCTTCAACGTGGGCATCGAGGCGGTGCAGCTGGGCATCATCGCGGTGGTGTTCCCCCTCCTCGTGCTGCTGCGGCGCCGGTCGCCGCGCGCGGCACGGTGGGTCACCGGGGTCGCGGCGGCCGGAGTCGCCGCGGCCGGGCTGTTCTGGTTCGTGCAGCGGGTGCTCGGGTCGGGCTGACCTCGTCGCGGGCCGGCGCACCGGCGCGCGCCGGGCCGCGAGCGGGCGGAGGATGAGGCGATGATCTCCACCGAGCTCGCGGCCCGGCTGCGCGACGCGGGGCTGGTCTGGCGCCCCGCCGACGGCGACCGGTTCCGCATCGACGCCCCCGAGCTGTCCGCGGACGTCTTCACGGTCAGCACCATGACGATCCAGGCCCACGAGTTCCCCACCGGCACCATCCTCGGGTTCAACGGCACGACGGAGTGGGCGCTCGACTCCGTCGCGATCGAGGACGCGCTCTGGCTGCCGCGCGAGGACCAGCTGCGCGAGATGCTGCGGACCACGTTCGTCGGCCTGCGGCGCGCGGGGGAGGGGTACGAGGTCGACGTCGAGCTGCTCGGCGAGCGGCGGACCTTCGCGGACGAGGACCCGGCCGGGGCGTACGGCGCGGCCCTGCTCGCCCTCGTCGAGCTGAGCACCTGACCGAGGGCGCTGCCGCGCCCGCGTGACCGGTCGCGCGGCCCGCCCGCTTACCCTGGACCCGTGCCCGATCCCGTGACGTCCGAGCCGACCGACGTGCCGACCGACGTGCCGACCGAGAAGCCGGCCGACGCGGTCGACCCGCGGTACCGCCGACAGCCCGTCAGCTTCGTGCGGCGCAGCGCGCGCCTCACCGCCGCCCAGCACAAGGCGTGGGACACGCGTCGCGACCGCTACCTGGTGGACGTGCCCCGCGGCCTCGCCGTGACGTCGGTCGACCCCGCATGGAGGCTCGACCCGCCGCAGGTCTTCGGCCGCACGGCGCCGCTGGTGGTGGAGATCGGGTCCGGGCAGGGCGAGGCGATCGTGGCCGCCGCGGCCGGGCACCCCGAGCGCGACCACCTGGCCGTGGAGGTGTACACCCCCGGCCTGGCGCAGGCCATCGTGCGGGCCGGCCACGCGGGGGCCGACCCGGGCGTCGCCGGGGGAGCCCCCGGCAACGAGCTCGACAACCTGCGGCTGGCGCAGGCGGACGCGGCGGAGCTGCTGGCGACGGCGCTGCCGGAGGCGTCGGTGGACGAGCTGTGGGTCTTCTTCCCCGACCCGTGGCACAAGTCGCGCCACCAGAAGCGGCGGCTCGTCAACCCGGCGTTCGCCGCCCTCGCCGCGCGCGTGCTGCGGCCCGGCGGCGTGTGGCGGCTCGCGACCGACTGGTTGCACTACGCCGACCAGATGATCGACGTCCTCGAGGCCAGCGACGACTTCCGCAACGCGCACGGCGCGGGGGCACGCGCCCCCCGGTTCTCCGGGCGTGTGCTGACGAGCTTCGAGAAGAAGGGCTCCGCGGCCGGACGGGTCGTGACGGACCTGGAGTACGTGCGCCGCTGACCCCGGACCCGCCCGGACGGTGACTTGCGCCACACCGCCCGGCTCTAGCAGGGTGAGCCTCGCGACAGCATCTCGACCGGGGCAGCGTGGCCCCGGCGCCCGCATGAGCCAACGGAGGCATCATGAGCGACCTGCCCACGACGGGGTCACCACCGGGGGAGACCGAGTACCAGAGGGTGCAGCGGTCCGACGAGTTCCAGGGGCTCCGACGCGCCTTCCGGAACTTCGTGTTCCCGATGACGGCGCTGTTCCTCGTCTGGTACTTCGTCTACGTCCTGCTCGCCAACTACGCCCACGACTTCATGAGCACCCGCCTGGGCGACAGCAACATCACGGTCGGCCTCCTGTTCGGGCTCGGCCAGTTCGTCTCCACGTTCGCCATCACGATGCTCTACGCCCGCTGGGCGAACCGGAAGTTCGACGCGCGGGCCGACGCGCTGCGCCGTGAGATCGAGGAGGGCGAGCTGTGAGCGGCATCCTGACCCTGTCCGGCGGGGGGTCGGCCGGCTCGCCGGTCGTCGTCGCCGCCGAGGCGACCGACATCGGCAACCCCTGGGTGAACATCGGCATCTTCGCGGCGTTCGTCCTGGTCACCCTGGTGATCGTGTTCCGGGCATCGCGGCAGAACAAGTCCGCCGCCGACTTCTACGCCGGCGGGCGCAACTTCACCGGGCCGCAGAACGGCACCGCGATCGCGGGCGACTACCTGTCCGCGGCGTCGTTCCTCGGCATCTGCGGCGCCATCGCGCTCAACGGGTACGACGGCTTCCTGTACTCGATCGGCTTCCTCGTCGCGTGGCTCGTGGCGCTGCTCCTTGTCGCGGAGCTGCTGCGCAACACCGGCAAGTTCACGATGGCCGACGTGCTGTCCTTCCGGCTGCGCCAGCGGCCGGTCCGGATGGCGGCGGCCCTCGCGACCCTGCTCGTCGTCTTCTTCTACCTGCTCGCCCAGATGGCGGGTGCCGGCGGCCTCGTGGCCCTGCTGCTGGGCGTCGACAGCCGTGCCGGCCAGAGCCTCGTCATCGCCGTCGTCGGCGCGCTCATGATCCTCTACGTCCTGGTGGGAGGCATGAAGGGCACCACCTGGGTGCAGATCATCAAGGCGGTGCTGCTCATCGTGGGCGCCGCCATCATGACCGTCTGGGTGCTGGCCCAGTTCGGCTTCAACCTCTCCGACCTGCTCGGGGGCGCCGTCGAGGCCGCCGGACCCGGCGGCGAGGCGCTGCTCGAGCCCGGCAAGCAGTACGGCGCCGACGCCACCTCGAAGCTGAGCTTCCTGTCGCTCGCGCTGGCCCTGGTGCTCGGCACGGCGGGCCTGCCGCACGTGCTCATGCGCTTCTACACCGTGCCCACGGCCAAGGAGGCGCGGCGCTCGGTGGTCTGGGCGATCTGGCTGATCGGCATCTTCTACCTGTTCACCCTGGTGCTCGGCTACGGCGCAGGTGCGCTGGTGGGGCCGGAGGCGATCGAGAACGCGCCGGGCGGCGTGAACTCGGCCGCGCCGCTGCTGGCCTTCGCGCTGGGCGGGGAGATCCTGCTCGGCCTCATCTCGGCGGTCGCGTTCGCGACCATCCTCGCCGTCGTGGCCGGCCTGACGATCACCGCGGCGGCGAGCTTCTCGCACGACATCTATGCCAACGTCATCAAGAAGGGGAACGTCAAGGCCGACTCCGAGGTGCGGATCGCGCGCTGGACGGTCGTGGTGATCGGCGTCATCGCCATCGTGGGCGGCATCTTCGCGCAGAACCAGAACGTCGCGTTCCTCGTGGCGCTCGCGTTCGCCGTGGCCGCGTCGGCCAACCTGCCGACGATCCTGTACTCGCTGTTCTGGAAGCGGTTCAACACGTCGGGCGCGCTGTGGAGCATCTACGGCGGGCTGATCTCGTGCATCGTGCTCATCGTCCTGTCGCCCACGGTGTCGGGCGACGAGAAGGCGATGTTCCCGGGCGCGGACTTCGCCGTCTTCCCGCTGACGAACCCGGGCCTCGTGTCGATCCCGCTGGGCTTCGTCCTGGGCATCATCGGCACGTTCCTGTCCAAGGAGAAGCCGCACCCGGAGAAGTTCGCCGAGATGGAGGTCCGGTCGCTCACCGGTGCCGGCGCCGAGAAGGCGGTTGCCAAGCACTGACCCTCCCGCGACGGCGAAGGGCCCCGAGGAGAACCTCGGGGCCCTTCGCCGTGCCTGTCGGTCGTGCCGGTCGGTCGCTCAGCCCGCCGACGTCGACAGCGAGCCGTCGGAGCTGAACACCAGGCCGAGGGTGATCTCGCCCTTCTGCAGCGCCGCCTTGGTCAGCGGGCCGCCGGCGTCCAGCGACCGGAACTCGGAGAAGGTCAGGCCGTAGGTCTCCTCGAGGCCCGGCTGGCAGAACGGGCGCTCCGTGCACTCCGGCCCGGCGCCGAGCACGAGCCCGCCGCAGGCCGCGGACAGGTCGCTCAGCGTGGTGAGGTCGTGCTCAGTGGCGAACGCCTTCGTGACGGCGAACGCGTTCTGGTCCTGCGCGGGCGACGGGGTGCCGAACGCCAGGCCGGCCTGCTCGCCCAGGTCGGTCAGCGCGCTCACGGTCGGGTCCAGGTCGCCGCTCGCGAGCGGCTGGGCGTCCGCCCCGTTGAGGTCCTTGTTGAGGAACTCGGTGAGGGTGCCCACGTACTCGGGCACCATCTGCACCTGCTCGCCCTTCAGCAGGGCGGGCAGGTACGTCTCGCGGTTGCCGATCGTCGTCACCGAGGCGTCGTAGCCCGCGCTCTGGAGCACGTCGGCGTAGATGTTGCCCAGGGTGGCGCTCTCGGCGAAGTCGGCCGCCCCGATCGCGACCTTCACGCCGTCGCCCGCGGACGCGTCGTCGGCGGTGAGGCCGGCGTCCTGCACGAACTGCGCGGCGACGTCCTCCGACGTCTTGCGGTCGATGTCGACCGCCTTGTTGAGGCCGATGAGCGTGTCCGTATCGAGCGCCGCGGACACGGTGTCGAGCAGCGGGATCAGGTCGGGCGCCTGGGAGGCGAGATCGGCGTTGACCGCGGGGATGATGTTGTCGACGGTCTGCAGCTTCTTGTCGTCCTCGAGTACCACGAGCTCGTCGCCGGGGACGGCCTCGCAGGTCGCGGCGGCGCCGCCCGAGGCGGTGGCGGACGACGATCCGCCACCCCCTGCCGAGCCCGGCTCGCCGCAGGCGGCGAGCAGCCCCGTCGCGCCGACGACGGCGGCCAGTGCGGCCGTCGTGCGTCGCAGGGTGGTCGTGCGGTGGGAGGTCATCGTGCTCTCCGTCCGTGGGTGGAGCCGGCAGGGTGGGGTCCGGCACCGGGTGGGAAGGGATGGGGGAACCGCCCCATTCGACCGCGCGGGACCCGACGGGGCAACCGGTTTGTCCGACCTCTCGGGCGGGACCCTGCTCATCGCCGGGCGGCGGCTCGCAGAGGTGCGGGGGTCACGACGCGCTGGACGACGGCGAACACGCCGTCGAGCACGAGCGCGAGGAGCGCGACGAGGATGCCGCCGGCGAGCACCTGCCCGTAGCGCTGCGTGCCCATGCCGAGCGCGATGATCTGCCCGAGCCCGCCGCCGCCCGCCAGCGCGGCGAGCGGCACGGTGGCGCTGACCTGCACGACGGCGGTGCGCACGCCCGCGGCCACCAGGGCCGTGGCCAGGGGGAGCTCCACCCGGGTGAGCACCTGGCGGCCGGGCATCCCGAGGCCGATCGCGGCGTCGCGCGCCGACGGGTCCGCCCCGCGCACGCCCTCGTACGTGTTGACGAGCAGCACCGGGAGGGCGAACACGGCGGCCGCCACCACGGTGGCGCCGTCGCCGAACAGGCCCGCGGTCGCCAGCAGCAGGATGATGCCGAGGGTGGGGACGGCACGGCTGGCGTTGGTCAGCCACACGGTGACGCCGCCGCCGCGACGGCCGTGGCCCAGCCACGCCCCGACCGGCAGGGCGATCACCACGGCGATGAGCACCGCCGAGGCGGTGAGCACCAGGTGCTCCTTGCCCAGCTCGAGGATGCCCCCCGGGCCGGTCCAGCTCAGGGGGTCGTTGAGGTAGGCGACGGCCTGCTCCACGACCCCCGTGGAGTCGGTGCTCGCGGCCGGGGCGCTCATGCGGACCTCCCGCGCAACCACGGCGTGAGCGCCCGCCCGGCGACCCACAGCACGAGGTCGAGGACGAGGGCGAGCAGGACGCAGGCGATCGTCGCCGTCATGATCTCCGCGCGGTAGAAGTTGTTGCGGAAGCCCTGGAACATCAGCTGGCCCAGCCCGCCGTAGCCGACCACGACCCCCACCGTGACCAGCGCGACCGTCGTGACGGTGGCCAGCCGGAGGCCCGCCATGATGCTCGGCAGCGCGTTCGGCAGCCGCACCCGCGCCAGCACCTGCGCAGGCCCGTGCCCCACGCCCCGGGCGGCGTCGACCGCGGCCGGGTCGACGCCGTCGAGGCCGGTGACCGTGTTCCGCAGGATGACGAGCAGCGCGTACAGCACGAGGCCGAGCAGCACGGGCTGGCGGCCGATCCCCATGATCGGCGCGAGGATCGCGAAGAGCGCGAGGGACGGGATCGTGTACACGATCGCGGCCGTGCCGAGCAGCGGGGCGGCGAGCCAGCGGACGCGCGACGCGAGGAGCCCGAGCGGGACGGCGATCAGCGCGGCGATGGCGACCGCCTCGACCGTGAGCAGCGCGTGCTCGCTCGTCCGCGCCCACAGGACGTCGGCGTTCTCGGTCACGTACGACCAGGAGAACCACGGGTTGTCCGCAGCGGTGCTGACGGTGCTGACCATGCGCCCGACCGTAGCGGGCACCTCCGACGCCCGGGCGGGCATCGCCCCGGCGCGCCGCGGGTGGGCGTGTCGGAGCGCGTGGATAGCCTCGCAGCCATGTCCGCCGCGCAGCCCGCCGCCCCGTCCACGCCGAGGCCCGCCCGGTTGTCCGCCGGCATCGAGCTCGACTCGGTCCGCAAGGCCTACCCGGACGGCACCGTCGCGGTCGAGGGCCTGAGCCTCACCGTCGAGCCCGGCGAGGTGCTGGCGCTCGTCGGTCCGTCGGGCTGCGGCAAGTCGACCACCCTGCGGATGATCAACCGCCTCGTCGAGCTCACCTCGGGCCGCGTGCTGGTGGACGGCGAGGACGTCACGCACGTGGACGCGGTCGCGCTGCGCCGTCGCACGGGCTACGTCATCCAGGACGTCGGGCTGCTGCCGCACCGCACGGTCGCCGCCAACGTCGCCACGGTGCCCCGGCTGCTCGGCTGGGACGCGAGGCGCGTGCGGGAGCGGGTGGCCGAGGTGCTCGACCTCGTCGGCCTGCCCGCGGAGCAGTACGGCCGCCGGTACCCGCACCAGCTCTCGGGCGGGGAGCGGCAACGCGTCGGGGTGGCCCGGGCGCTGGCCACCGACCCGCCGGTGCTGCTCATGGACGAGCCGTTCGGCGCCGTCGACCCCGAGCGCCGACGCGACCTGCAGAACCAGGTCTCGCGGATCCTGGCGGAGGTGGGCTCGACGGTCGTGCTGGTCACGCACGACGTCGACGAGGCCGTGCGCCTCGGCGACCGGGTGGCCGTGCTCTCACGCGGCGGGCGCCTGGAGCAGGTCGCCTCGCCCCTGACCGTCCTCGCGCACCCGGCGACCGACCGCGTGCGCGACTTCGTCGGCGCCGGCGCGCACCAGCGCATGCTCGCGCTCGCCCAGGTGCGGCGCGAGGACCTGGAGGACGCGGCCCTCGTCGTGCAGCCCGCGCCGGACCCGGTGCCCCTCGGCGCCACCCTGGCCGACGCCTTCGAGGCCGTCGCCGCGCTGCCGACGTCGTCCCAGGGGCGGGTGCCCGTGACCGACGACGCCGGCACCGTCGTCGGGTCGCTCACCGCGGCCGGGATCCTGGGCGGGCTGCGCCGCGCCGCCGACGCCGCTGCCCCCGCGGAGGGCGCGGCGGGCGACGGCCACTAGGCTCGGCGGGTGACCTCGACGCGCATCGGCCTCGCCACCTGCTCCGCCCTGCCCCGCCTCGACAGCGACGACCGCCCGCTGCTCGCCGCGCTCACCGAGCGCGGCGTCGTGGCCGAGGCCGTCGTGTGGGACGACCCGGACGTGGACTGGTCGGTCTACGACCTCGTCGTCGTCCGCTCCACCTGGGACTACTCGCCGCGCCGCGACGAGTTCCTCGCGTGGGCGCAGGGGGTGCCGCGCCTGGAGAACCCGGCCGGCGTGCTGCGCTGGAACACCGACAAGGGCTACCTGCGCACCCTCGAGGAGGCGGGCGTGCCCGTCATCCCGACGATCTGGCTGGACCCCGACCTGCACCTGTCGAAGCGCGCGGTGCACACGCGCATGCCGGCCTTCGGCGACTTCGTGGTCAAGCCCGTGGTCAGCGCGGGCGCGCAGGACACGGGCCGCTACCAGCCGGTGTCGGCGCAGTCCCGGGCGCTCGCGATCACGCACGCCGTGGACCTGCTCGACGGCGGCCGCGCGGTGATGATCCAGCCCTACGTGACCTCCGTGGACACCGCCGGCGAGACGGGCCTCGTCTTCGTGGACGGCGAGCTGCGGCACGCCGTGCGCAAGCACGCGCTGCTCACCGGGCCGGCGGAGGCCAGCGAGGAGCTCTACGCGGCGGAGCGGATGGAGCCCGCCGTGGCCACCCCCGAACAGGTGGACGTGGCGGAGAAGGCGCTCGCGGTCGCCCGCGAGCAGGTCGGGGGCGAGCAGCCGTTCCTCTACGCCCGCGTCGACCTGGTGACCGGCGACGACGGCACCCCGATGGTCATCGAGCTCGAGCTCACCGAGCCGTCGCTGTGGATGCAGCACTCCGGCACGGCGGCCACGCTGGACGCGTTCGCCGACGCGATCGTCGCGCGGGCCTGACCCGGATCGTCAGCCCGCGTCCTCGACGGGCGCGTCGGCCTCCGCGCGGCCGAGGCGCAGGAGCTCGGGGGTCGCCAGCATGAGGACGCCGAGGACGACGACGAGCGCCAGGCTGGCGCCGAGCGCGGTGCGCGGGACCCCGACGTGCTCGGCCACGGCGCCGATCGCCAGCGTGGCGGCGGGCATGACGCCGATGACGAGCTCTTGGAGCCCGAGCGCGCGCCCGTGCAGGGCGGGCTCGGTGGTCAGGAGGAGCAGCGTGGTCTGGAGCACGCCGAAGGCGGCTCCGGCCAGCCCGATGACCGCCATCAGCACGAACGCCGGAGCGGGCGTCGTGACGAGGGAGAACGCGGCCCAGGCCACGCCCCAGGCCGTGGTGCCGAGCACGAACAGGGCGCCCTTGAACCGGAAGTCGCCGAGGGCGGCGATGACGAGAGAGCCGACCAGGCCGCCGATCCCGGCGCAGGTGAGGAGCGCGCCGAGACCCGCGGCGTCGAGCCCGAAGGACTCGGCGGCGAAGACGGGCATGAACGACTGGTAGACGGGCCACAGGAAGACGTTCGCCGCGAGGGTGACGAGCAGGACCGCGACGGCGAGCCGGTTGCCGGCGATGGCCCGGAAGCCGCCCGCGACCATGCCGAGGACGGACGTCGTCGCGTGGACGACGGCCACGGTGCGCGGGCGCACGCGGCGCAGCGGCAGCAGCAGGACGAGCGAGAGCACGTACCAGGCGGTGGAGACCCAGAGCGCCGCCGGGGCGCCGATCGCCGCGATCATCGCGCCGCCGAGCGCCGGCCCGATCACCTGGGTCATGTTGAGCGCCATGGAGTTGAGCGCGTTCGCGTTCGAGAGGTTCTCCCGGCCCACGAGGTCGAGCACGAGGGACATCCGGGCCGGCTGGGAGGGCGACTGGGCGACGCCGATCGCGAAGCCGCCCACGACGAGGCCCCAGTACGGCAGGAGGCCGGCGGTCGCGAGGGTCGCGACGACCGCGACGGCGCCTGCCGCCCACGAGCAGGCCACGATCAGCAGGCGGACCCGGTCGTGGCGGTCGGCGAGGGCGCCGGCGACCGGGCCGAGGAGCAGGGGGGCGAGCCGCGCCGCGCTGAACACCGCCACGAGGAGCTCGGAGCGCGTCAGCTCGAACGCGAGCCAGCCGAGGACGAGGGTCTGCGTCCAGACGCCGCCGAAGAAGAAGAGGTTCGACGCCCACAGGAGCTGGAAGGGCCGGTTGCCCCGCAGGGAGGAGAACGCGGCGGCGGGACCGGTCGGTCGAGCGAGGGCGGCCTGCTGTGCCACGGCGGGACGGTCTCCTTCGGTCGCTGACCGCGACCGCGGCCGTGGCGATGGTATACCGAAGCGCGCTGGGGAGAGGCCGGCCGGCGGACCGCGGCGGGCGCCGGCACGCCGCCGGGCCCCGGGAGAGCACGAGGCCCCCGCGGCGTCCGAAGGGACGCGGCGGGGGCCTCGTGGGTGGGGTGGCTAACCGGGCTTGAACCGGCGACCTCCTGGACCACAACCAGGCGCTCTACCGACTGAGCTATAGCCACCATGGTCCGATTGCCGAAGCACTGGACCGTCGAAAAGTGTACATGCTCCGAGAGGCTGGTCAGGCCTCCGTGCGGCGCCGGGTGACCGACGTCTCCTTGACGCGCTCGGCGACGGCGCGCGCGGTCTTCGAGTCCGGGCCCGGCTGCGGGACGAGGAGGGCCTCGCGGTAGTACCGCAGCTCGTCGATGCTCTCCAGGATGTCGGCGAGCGCCCGGTGGCCGCCCTCCTTCTTGGGGGAGGCGAAGTACACGCGCGGGTACCAGCGGCGGGCGAGCTCCTTGATCGAGGAGACGTCCACGATCCGGTAGTGCAGGTGCCCCACCAGCTCGGACATGTCCCGGTCGAGGAACATCTTGTCCGTGCCGACGGAGTTGCCGGCGAGCGGGGCCTTGCCCGGGTCGGGCACCCACTCGCGCACGTAGTCCAGCACGGCCTGCTCGGCGGCCTCGAGCGTCATGCCCGCGGGCAGCTCCTCGAGGAGGCCGGACGACGTGTGCATGTCGCGGACGAAGTCGTTCATCTGCTCGAGAGCGGCGGCGGGCGGCGCGATGACGACGTCCACCCCGTCGCCGAGCACGTTGAGCTCGGAGTCGGTGACCACGGCGGCGACCTCGACGAGTGCGTCGGCGCGCACGTCCAGGCCGGTCATCTCGCAGTCGATCCACACGATGCGTTCGTTCGGGTTCGCGGGGCTCACGGGGTCAGCCTACGGTCCGCGTGCCCGTGACCGGCCGCGGGACCTGCCGTCGGACGTGACGAGGGCCCCGGTGCTCCGGACGGTTCGGTGCGAACGGTCCGGGCCCCGGGGCCCTCGTGGTGGCGTCGTCGGCGGGTCGATACCCGGCCGGCGCCCGCCCGGCGGGTGTCATGCGGTCAGCCAGTCGAACAGCCACCGGGCGATGCTGGTGCGCTGTCGGCGGGCGTGCGGCTGCCGGCGCAGCTTGTGCTGCTCCTGCAGTCGGTGGATGGTGCGTCGGCGCTCGGCGTCCTCGAGACGCTCGCGCTGGATGGCCTGCACGAGAAGCAGGTTCTCCGGGGGAAACATGGTGATGGTGTCCTTCGTGACGTGGGGTCGTCGGTCCGGGCCAGGGACCACCCGTGCGACCGGCGTACGACCGGCCGCGCGTCACCGCGGTGCAGGCACGAGTCTGCCGGGCGGCGTTCGTCCGGCGCACGGCTTTTTCCCAGGTGGGACCACCGGGAGCGGGGCGGCGGCACCTCGGTGTGTCGGCGACGGAGCACCGTCGAACTGCTTCTCCACGCGTGCCACGACGTCGTGGACGGCAGCGGATCGGTGCCCCCGGCAGGATTCGAACCCGCGACCCGGTCATTAGAAGTGACCCGCTCTGTCCAGCTGAGCTACGGAGGCAAGCGAGCAGAGTTTAGCCCAGTGCGTGCTGGTCCTGACCGTGTCGGACGAGGTGCCCTGGCACAGGACGACGGAGGACGGACGGTGTGTTCCACCGTCTGCAGGTGAAGTACTGCACGGCGCGTTCCGGCGCGATCACTGTCCACTTCCGGTCCGTCTGGAACGACCGGCGCGGGACTCACACCACGCCGACGGACAAGGACGCGATCGACGTCGTGTGTCTCTACTGTCCCGACACCGACGAGTGCTACTACGTCCGGCCAGGCGACCACGGTGCGTCGGTGACGCTCAGGATCGCGCCGAGCCGGAACGGGCAACGCCTCGGTGTCCTCGACGCCGCCGGGTCCCGCGACCTCGCGGAACTCGTTCGTCGTCCGTGAGCGTCAGGGGCGGGGCATCGCGGCCGCGTCGGCGTGGTCGACGAGCTCGCGGCGCTCGCGCCGGATCCGCTCGCGGCCCCAGAGGCCGAGCGGGGCGAGCGCGTCGTTGAGCGCGCGGCCGTGCTCGGTCAGGGTGTACTCGACGCGCGGGGGGACCTCGGCGTAGACGGTCCGGACCACGAGGTCGTCGGCCTCCATCTCGCGCAGGTGCTGCGTGAGCATCTTCTCGCTCACGCCCGGCAGGCCGCGGCGCAGCTCCGCGAAGCGGCGGACGCCGTGCTCGTCGAGCTCCCAGAGGATCAGGCCCTTCCACTTGCCGCTCACGACGTCGAGCGCGGCGTCGATGCCGCAGACGTAGGGGCCGCGCCGGGTGCTCGTCGCCATCGTGCTCCTCGCTTCCGAGCACTTACCTGAAGGTAAGTACCCCAGTAAATGGTGCGTACTTCACGGCATCGCCGTACCCCCTCAGCATGGAGGTGTCCCGTTCGACGGACAAGCCCCGACGCGCAGAAGGAGACACGCATGACGCAGCATCCCGCACCGGTCACCGTGATCGGACTCGGGCCGATGGGCCAGGCGATGGTCCGCAGCCTGCTCGACGGCGGCCACCCCGTGACCGTCTGGAACCGCACCCCGTCCCGGGCCGACGGCGTGGTGGCGGACGGTGCGGTCCTCGCGCCGACGCCCCGGGAAGCGCTGGAGGCGGCCGAGCTGGTCGTGCTGAGCCTCACCGACTACGCGGCGATGGACGCGATCCTCGACGGCGCGACCGACGCGCTCGCCGGGCGCACCCTCGTCAACCTCAGCTCGGACACGCCGGAGCGCACGCGTGCGGCGTCCGCGTGGGCCGCGCAGCACGGGGCCGGCTTCCTCGCCGGCGGTGTGATGAGCCCCGCGCCGACGGTCGGCACGGACGACGCCTACGTGTACTACTCCGGGCCGCAGGAGATCTTCGACCGGCACGCCACCACGCTGAGGCTGATCGGCGCACCGCGGTACGTGGGCGCGGACCCCGGGACGGCCCAGCTGATGTACCAGGCGCAGCTCGACGTGTTCCTCACATCCCTGTCCGCGCTCATGCACGCCACCGCGCTGGTGGGCAGCGCCGGTGTCCCGGCGCGCGACTTCCTGCCCGAGGCGTTGGCCACACTGACGAGCATCCCGGCGATGCTCGAGGCCGGGGAGAGCTCGGGCGAGCAGATCGACGCGGGGCGGCACCCGGGCGACCTGTCGGCCGTCACCATGATGGGCGCGACGGCCGACCACGTCGTGGCCGCGAGCGAGGCCGCAGGCATCGACACGGCCCTGCCCCGGGCCGTGCAGGCGCACTATCGCCGGGCGATCGACGACGGGCACGGCGGCGACACCTGGACGCGCATCATCGACGGCATCCGGGACCCGCGATGAGCGGCGGACCGCGGCCGGAGCCGCAGGCCGTCGCCGTGCTCGGGCTGGGCGAGATGGGCCGCGTGCTGGCCTCCGCGCTGCTGGACGGCGGGCGCCACGTCACCGTCTGGAACCGCTCGCCCGGCCGGGACGCGGGGCTGGTCGCGCGCGGCGCCCACCGGGCGACCGACGCCCGGGACGCCGTCCGCGTGGCGCCGACCGTCGTCGTCTGCCTCTACGACCACGCGTCGGTGCACGAGACGCTCGACCCGCTCGCCGAGCAGCTGCGCGGCCGCGTCGTGGTCAACGTGACCACGACCACCCCGAACGAGGCCCGCGAGCTGGCCTCGTGGGCGTCCGACCACGGGGTGCGGTACCTCGACGGCGCGATCATGGCCACCCCGCCGATGATCGGGGCGCCGGGTGCCGCGATCCTGTACAGCGGCGACGAGATCGTGTTCCGCGAGACCCGTGACGTGCTGGACGTCTGGGCGACGAGCACGTTCGAGGGCGCCGACGCCGGCCGTGCGTCGCTGCTGGACCTCGCCATGCTCTCCGGCATGTACACGATGTTCGCGGGGTTCCTGCACGGGGCCGCGATGGTGGGCACCGACGGGGTGGACGCGGCCTCGTTCGCCCGCCGGGCGGCGCCCTTCCTCGCCGCGATGACCGAGGCGTTCGCGCTCGACGCCGAGGTGATCGACCGCGGGGACTACACCGGTCCGGTGCAGAGCCTCGACTGGTCCGACCTGGGCCACCTGGTGCGGGCGAGCGAGGAGCAGGGCGTGGACCCCGCGCCGATCGCGATGGTGGAGGAGCTGCGTCGCCGTCAGGTCGACGCGGGGCACGGCGCGGAGGACTTCGCGCGCATCTACGAGAGCCTCCGCCGCCGCTGACGCGCCGAGCCGGCCGGCGGGCCGGGCGCGCGCCGCGCGGGGATCGCCCTCCCGTGCGGCGCGCGCGTTTGGCACGGAACGCCCCAGCGGGAAGGATGTGCCCGTGACACCTTCCCTGGAAACCCGCGCCTCGCGCCGCGCCGCGAGCAGGAGAGACGCGGGGGCGAGCGAGGAGATCGGCGTCACCGTCCACGACGTCGCCCGCGACCTGCGCCGCGACGTCGCGGCCGTGGAGCTCCCGCTGCCGATCGACGGGGCCGAGGAAGCGGCGGACTCGCGGGACCGGCTGCTCGCCCAGCTCGACGAGCACCTCCTGCCGCGGCTGAAGGAGCTGTCGTCGCCCGCGGTCGTCGTGGTCGCCGGGTCCACCGGGGCGGGCAAGTCCACCCTGTACAACTCGCTGCTCGGCGAGGCCGTGTCCGAGGCCGGGGTGCTGCGCCCCACGACGCGCGAGCCGGTGCTCGCCCACCACCCCGCGGACGCCGACGTCATGTCGCCCGGCCCGGTGACCGAGCTGTCGCGCGTGGTGCAGCACGACGGCGTGCCGCGCGGCACGGCGCTGCTCGACGCCCCCGACCTGGACTCGTTCGTCCAGAAGAACCGTTCGACCGCGCATCAGCTGCTCGAGGCCGCCGACCTGTGGCTCTTCGTCACGACGGCCGCCCGGTACGGCGACGCGCTGCCGTGGCAGGCCCTCTCCCGGGCGACGGAGCGCGGCGCGTCCGTGGCGATGGTGCTCAACCGGGTGCCGAAGGAGACGCTGACCACCGTGCGCGGCGACCTGCTGCAGCGGCTGCGCGAGCACGGCATGACCGACGTCCCCCTGTTCGTGGTCCCCGACGTCGGCCCGCACGAGGGCCTGCTCGACCCGTCGGTCGTGCAGCCGGTGCGGCGCTGGCTGACGATGCTCGCGGGGCCGGACCGGTCGCGCGCCGTCGTCGTGCGGACCCTCAAGGGCGCGCTGGGAGCGCTGCCCGGCTGGGTCACGTCCCTGGCCGACGCGCTCGACGCCCAGCAGGAGGCGACGCACACGCTGCGCCGCCGGGTCGAGGTGGAGGTCCCCGCGGCGGAGCGGCTGGCGCGCGACGCGGTCGCCGCCGGCGTCGTGGCCGGTGCCTCCGTCGAGGCGAGGTGGCGCGAGCTGTCCGGCACCGTGGGCGTCGACCGGGTGAAGGTCCGCGGCGACCGGGCGCGCAGCACCCGCCGCGCCGGCCGCGCGCGCGAGGCCGCGCTCGACGGGCTGCGGTCCGACGTGGTCGACGCCGCGGCGCGCACGCTCGCCGCGGCCGGCGCCCGGGTGGAGGAGCGGCTGCGCGCCGTCCTCGCCGGCCCCGGCGCCCCGGCAGGGGGCGAGGCGGTGGTGCCCGACGGCGCGGCGCGCACCGCGGCCCGCGAGGCGGACGTGCCGGGCCGCGTGACGGCGTGGGCCGAGCGAGCCGACGCGCTCGTCGCCGAGCTTGCCGCACCGGCGGGCGCGACGACGGCGAGGGTCGAGGCCGCGGTCAAGGCGTTCGGGCCGCGCGGGCTCGCCACCCTGCTGCTGGCGTCGGCGGCGGGCAGCGACGAGGCCGCGCGGCTGCTCGCCCGCGTCCTCGGGGACGCGGCCGACGCCCCGGTCGGCGCGCTGCGCGACGACCTGGGCGACCGGGCGGCCGCCGTCGTCGACGCCGAGGTGCAAGCCGTGCTGGACGTCCTCGGGCCGTCCGAACCCGCCGACGACGCGGCCGCGGGGCTGCGCGTGAGACTCGCCGAGCTCAGGAGACTGACATGACCGAGAGCCCGTCCCACGACGCGACGCTGCGCGCCCGCACCGAGGACCTGGCCGAGGCGCTCGAGATCGCCGGCCCGCGCCTCGACGACGCGACGTCCCGTCGGGTGACGGCCGCCGTCGACGGGGTGCGCCAGCGGCTCGCGCTCGGCGTCGACCACACGGTGGTGGCCTTCGCCGGGGGCACGGGCTCGGGCAAGTCGAGCCTGTTCAACAAGGTCTCGCGGCTGAGCTTCGCGGACGTCGGGGTGAAGCGCCCCACGACGGCGCGCGTCACGGCCTGCTCGTGGTCCGACGACGCGGAGGCGCTGCTCGACTGGGTGGGCGTTGACCGCGAGCGTCGCATCACCCAGGGCGGCGAGCTCGACGGCGTGGACGAGGAGAAGCTGGCCGGGCTGGTACTCCTCGACCTGCCCGACCACGACTCGGTCGAGCCCGCGCACCGCGAGGTCGTCGACCGCGTGCTGCCGCTCGTGGACCTGCTCGTGTGGGTGGTGGACCCGCAGAAGTACGCGGACGACGCGCTGCACTCCGGCTACCTGCGCGACTCCGTGGGCTCCGAGTCGTCGATGGTGGTGCTGCTCAACCAGGTCGACACCGTGCCGGACACGCAGCGGGAGAACCTGCTCGCCGACCTGTCCCGCCTGCTCGAGGACGACGGGCTCACCGGCGTGTTCGTGCAGGGCGTCTCGGCGAGGACCGGCGAGGGGGTCGACCGGGTGCGCGTGCTCCTCGAGGAGGCGTGCGCGCGGCGGTCGGTCGCGGCCGGGCGGGCCGCGGCCGAGCTCGACGTGGCGGCCCGTCTGCTCCTGGCGCAGACGCCCGCGGAGGTGCCGTGGCAGATGGGCCCGGCCGTCGAGCGCGAGCTCGACGCCCTCGTGGCCGCGACCGGGCTGGACGCCGTCGCGACGCAGGTGGGCAACGCGGTGCGCAACGGCTACGGCCGCCCGGAGGTGCCGCCGCCGGACCGGGACGCCGTGGCGCTCTCGCGCGCACGGTGGCTCACGCGGGCGGGCGCGTCGCTCCGTCCGGGCTGGCAGCGGTCGCTCGCCGCTTCGGTCGCGGGGGCGGACCAGCTGCGCACCTCCGTGGCCGGGGCGCTGCGCGGCGTCGAGCTCGACACCCGCGGCCCGACGTCGGGGCGCGTGCTGCGCCGCACGGCGTGGGTGCTGGGCGGGGTGGCCGTGGTCGCGGCGGTCGCCGGGGTGCTCGCGCTCACGGGCGTGCTCGACCTCGCGTCCCCGTGGCCGGCCGTGCTGCTCGGCCTGGCGGGCGTCGCGGCGGTCGCCGCCGTGGCGGTGGCGCTCGCGGGGACGGCGGCGCGGCGAGGGCTGGCCCGCAAGCGGGAGCAGGCCGTCGCGTCCGCCGGCCGCGCCGCCCTCGAGCGCGTGCTCGCGGAGGGGCTGGGGGAGCCGACGCGGAAGCTGCTGGTGGAGCACCGTCGCGTGCGCGAGCTCGCGCAGGCCGCGACCGAGCTTCCGGCGTCGCTGCCTCTCACCGGGTCCCTGAGGCTGCCCACAGGCTCCGAGCTGGCGTCGTCGTCCACAGGCGCGCCGAAGACGGGGGCCCACCGGGCGTCGGGCGACTGATCCTGGGCGCACCGCCGGCGCCCGTCGGCGGCGAGCCCAGGAGGAGCGCATGAACGAGGTCAGCATCACGGTCAACGGGTTCGTCGGGACGAAGCCGACGCTGCACCGGTCGCCCAGCGGGGTCGAGTGGACCACGTTCCGGGTGGCGAGCACGCGGCGGGTGCGGGACCAGCGCACCGGGGAGTGGTCGGACGGCCAGACCCTCTGGTTCACCGCGAAGTCCTTCCGCACCGGCGCGCGGAACGTGGCCGAGTCCCTCGCGCCGGGGGACCCGGTGGTGGTGAGCGGCCGGCTGTCCACCGAGGACTGGGTGGACAAGGACGGTAAGGACCGCTGGCAGCTCGTGATCGACGTGCACGCCGTCGGCCCCGACGTCACACGCGGGCTGGCGCGGTTCACGCGCGTCGTCGACCGGTCCGAGGCGGAGGGGACGGCTGGTCAGGGCCCGGAGAGCGACGACCCGTGGGCCGCCGCGGCCGACGGCCGGGCGGCGGACGACGCCGCGACGGAACCGGCGGACACGGACGAGCCGGTCCCGGTCGGCGTGTGAGGGCCGGGGTCGCGTAGGCTGGTGGACCGGCCGCCATGCCGGTCCTCCAGCGTGTCCGCTGGAGCCTCGAATCCTTCGAACCGAGTCTTCGGATTCTCCGCGCGATCGAACGGTGGAAGCAGAGCCAGTGGCTGAGTTCATCTACTCCATGTACAAGGCGCGCAAGGCGCACGGCGACAAGGTCATCCTCGACGACGTGTCGCTGAACTTCTATCCCGGCGCCAAGATCGGCGTCGTCGGCCCCAACGGCGCCGGGAAGTCCACGATCCTCAAGATCATGGCCGGCCTCGACCAGCCGTCGAACGGCGACGCCCGACTCTCCCCGGGGTACACGGTGGGCATCCTGCTGCAGGAGCCGCCGCTCAACGAGGAGAAGACGGTGCTCGGCAACGTCGAGGAGGCCGTCGGCCCCATCAAGGCGAAGATCGACCGCTTCAACGAGATCTCCGCCCTCATGGCGGAGCCGGACGCCGACTTCGACACGCTGCTCGCCGAGATGGGCACGCTGCAGGAGGAGATCGACGCCGCCGACGCCTGGGACCTCGACTCCCAGCTCGAGCAGGCGATGGACGCCCTGCGCTGCCCGCCGCCGGACGCCGACGTCACCGTGCTCTCGGGTGGCGAGCGCCGCCGCGTCGCGCTGTGCAAGCTGCTCCTCGAGAAGCCCGACCTGCTGCTGCTCGACGAGCCCACCAACCACCTCGACGCCGAGTCCGTGCTGTGGCTCGAGCAGCACCTGGCCTCATACCCGGGCGCCGTCCTCGCCGTCACGCACGACCGGTACTTCCTCGACCACGTCGCCGAGTGGATCTGCGAGGTCGACCGCGGCCGCCTGTACCCCTACGAGGGCAACTACTCCACCTACCTGGAGAAGAAGCAGGCCCGCCTCGAGGTGCAGGGCAAGAAGGACGCCAAGCTCGCCAAGCGCCTCAAGGACGAGCTGGACTGGGTGCGCTCCAACGCCAAGGGCCGCCAGACCAAGTCCAAGGCGCGCCTGGCCCGCTACGAGGAGATGGCGGCCGAGGCGGAGCGGACGCGCAAGCTCGACTTCGAGGAGATCCAGATCCCGGCCGGCCCGCGCCTGGGCAGCGTGGTCCTCGAGGCGGCGAACCTGCAGAAGGGCTTCGACGGGCGCCAGCTCATCGACGGCCTCAGCTTCACGCTGCCGCGCAACGGCATCGTCGGCGTCATCGGCCCGAACGGCGTCGGCAAGACCACGCTGTTCAAGACGATCGTGGGCCTGGAGCCGCTCGACGGCGGCGACCTGAAGGTCGGCGACACCGTCAAGATCTCCTACGTCGACCAGTCGCGCGGCGGCATCGACCCGAAGAAGACGCTGTGGGAGGTCGTGTCCGACGGGCTCGACTTCATCAAGGTCGGCAACGTGGAGATCCCGTCGCGCGCCTACGTCGCGTCGTTCGGCTTCAAGGGCCCGGACCAGCAGAAGCCCGCGGGCGTGCTGTCCGGCGGCGAGCGCAACCGCCTCAACCTGGCGCTCACGCTCAAGCAGGGCGGCAACCTGCTGCTGCTCGACGAGCCGACCAACGACCTGGACGTCGAGACGCTCGGCTCGCTGGAGAACGCGCTGCTCGAGTTCCCCGGCTGCGCCGTCGTGGTCTCCCACGACCGGTGGTTCCTCGACCGGGTCGCGACGCACATCCTCGCGTACGAGGGCACCGAGGAGGACCCGGCGAACTGGTACTGGTTCGAGGGCAACTTTGCCGCGTACGAGGAGAACAAGGTCGAGCGCCTCGGGGCCGACGCCGCGCGCCCGCACCGCGTGACGTACCGCAAGCTCACCCGCGACTGACCCCGCGACCGGGCGACGCCCGGCACGCGCGCCCCCGGCACCCTGCGGTGCCGGGGGCGTTCGTGCGTGGTGGGCGACAAAAGCGCTGGGGGCCGCCGGCCACGGCCGGGGATACTCCTGCGATGACCGGCACGCCGACCACCCGCACCCGACCCACCTGGCCCGATCTGCCCGCGTCCGTGCGCGCGGCCGTGGAGGTGCGGCTGGGCGCACCCGTCACGGGCTGGACGAGCCACGACGGCGGCTACTCCCAGGGCCTGGCCTCCACGCTGCGCACGGCCGACGGGTCCGTGTTCGTCAAGGCGGTCGGTGCGGAGCACGCCTTCACCGTCGGGCTGTACCGCGAGGAGGCGCGGCGCGCGGCGCTGCTGCCGGACGGCGTGCCCGCGCCGCGGTTCCTCTGGTCCGCCGAGATCCCCGCTGCCGAGATCCCGGCCGGCGCGGCGCGGCCCGACGAGGGCTGGGTGGCGCTGGCGTTCGAGACGCACCCGTCGCGCAACCCCCGGCAGCCGTGGGCCGACGACGAGCTGCGCGCGGTGCTCGACCTCGCCGTCGCCGTGGGGGAGCACCCGGTGGCCGCGGGCGCGCTCCCGGCGTTCGAGACGGAGCTGCCGACCGACCGGACCCGGCGGCTGGCGGACGAGGCGCCGCCCGGGCTGACGACCTACGACCCGTGGCTCGCGCAGCACCTGGGCCGCCTCGCGACCCTCGAGGAGGGCGCGCCCGCCGCCGTGGCCGGGTCGTCGCTGGTGCACGGCGACCTACGGGGGGACAACGCCCTGCTGGTCGACGACGGACCCGGCGGCGTGCGCGCGCTGGCCGTCGACTGGCCCAACGCGGCCCGGGGCGCGGCGTTCTGCGACCTGGTCGGCATGCTCCCGGCGACCCAGGTCGAGGGCGGCCCCGCCCCCGAGGAGGCGCTGGCCCGCCGTCCGCTGCCGGTCGGCACCGACGAGGACGCCGTCACCGCGTACCTCGTGGCCCTCACGGGCTACTTCGTGCACTCGTCGCTCCAGCCGCCGCCCCCGGGCATCCCGCACGTGCGCGCCTTCCAGCGCGCCCAGGGCGAGGCGTGCGTCGCGTGGCTGCGCCGGCGGCTCGGGCCCTGACCGACGGTCGTCCCCGCGGCGGCCGTCGGTCAGGCCGCGAGCCGGGCGGCGAGCGGCACGACGAGGGAGCGGGGGAGCAGGCGCCCGAGGCCCGCGCCGAACCGGTGGAGGGCGCCGGGCACGACGCTCGACGGCGTGCGGCGGGCGTCGAGCGCCCGGATCGCGGCGGCGACCACCTCGGGGGCGGACTGCAGGCTGGCAGAGGCCGCGAGCGGCGAGTCCGCGACGTCGAAGAACTCCGTGCGCGTCGGGCCCGGGCACAGGGCGGTGACCCGCACGTCCGTGCGGCGCAGCTCGTGGGCGAGCGCCTGGGTGAAGCTCAGCACGAACGCCTTCGTGGCGCCGTACACGGCCATGGTCGGGATCGGCTGGAACGCGGCCATGCTCGACACGTTGACCACGAACCCCCGGCCCGAGGTCGTGATCGGTCCGAGCAGCGCGCGCGTGAGCGCCACGACCGCGCCGACGTTGAGCCGGACCTCGCGGTCCAGGCGCTCGGCGTCGGCGTCGGCGAACTCGCCCGAGGTGGCGAAGCCGGCGTTGTTCACGAGCGAGTCGACCGCCAGGGACCGCTCGTCGAGGAACCCGGTCAGGGCGGCCGCGGCGCCGTCCTGCGCGAGGTCGAGCGGCAGGACGTGCGTGCGGACGCCGTGCCCGCCCTCGAGCTCCTGGGCGAGCGCGGCGAGCCGGTCGGCGCGGCGTGCCACGAGGACCAGGTCGGACCCGCGCGCGGCGAGCACGCGCGCGAACTCGGCGCCGAGACCCGAGCTCGCGCCCGTGACGACCGTGGTGGTTCCGTGCAGGTCGAGGGGCATGGGGAGTTCCTTTCGACGGGGCAGCGACCCCCACAGTCTCGTGGACGGCGCCGCACCGAGGGGTTCGGCGCCGGCGCGCCCGCGGACGGGTCGGGATGCCGCCGGACCTGCGCCGATCGTCCGACCTGGGCACACTGAGCACATGACGGACCCGGACGCCACGCCCTCCCCGCCCCCCGGGGACGGCGCGGACGACCGGCCCCCTGAGGGGACGGCTGCGGGCGCCCCGACGGCCGCCCTCGTGGAGTCCCTCGACCTGCTGCGCGCCCGGCTCGGCGCGATGCGCCTGCCGCTGGAGACGCCGGGCGTCGCGGCCGCTCGCACGGACCTGCACCAGGCGGTGGACCAGCTCGACGACTACCTGCTGCCGCGGCTGCGCTCGGAGCGGGCGCCGCTGCTGGTCGTCGTGGGCGGGTCCACCGGGGCGGGCAAGTCGACCCTGGTCAACTCGCTGCTGGGGGAGCCCGTCTCCGCCCCGGGCGTGCTGCGCCCCACCACCCGGGCGCCCGTGCTGGTGCACCACCCGCTCGACGCCCGCTGGTTCACGACCGACCGGGTGCTGCCCGGCCTGGCGCGGGTCACGTCGGCGAGCCCCGACGGCCGGACCGCGGGCGCGGACGGCGCCCCCGGCCGGGCCCCGGCGGAGGGGGCCGCCGCGCTGCGGCTGGTCGCGAGCGACGCGCTGCCGCAAGGGCTCGCCCTCCTGGACGCGCCCGACGTCGACTCCGTGGAGACCGCCAACCGCGAGCTGGCCGCGCAGCTGCTCGGCGCGGCGGACCTGTGGCTCTTCGTCACGACGGCGGCCCGCTACGCCGACGCGGTCCCGTGGGACCTGCTGGGGCAGGCGGCGCGCCGGCGCGCGCAGGTCGCCATCGTGCTGGACCGCGTGGACCCCGGCGCGGAGGTGGTGGCCGACGACCTGCGCCGCATGACCGCCGAGCACGGGCTGGGCGACGCCCGCGTGTTCGTGCTCGGCGAGGCCGCCGAGCAGGGGCCGGGCGCGCTGGTCGACGGGCTGCTGCCCGAGGCCGCGGTCGCGGAGGTCGCGACCTGGCTGTCGGGCCTCGGCGGCGACCCGGAGGCGCGGGCGCGGGTCATCGCGGCCACGCGTGACGGCGTCGTGGACGACCTCGTGCGGCGTGCGGTCGCGCTCGCCGAGACCGCCGACGGCCAGGAGGTGGCCGACGCGCGGCTGCGCGACGCGGTGCGGCGGTACCACGCCGAGGCGCTGACCCAGGTCGAGGCCGCGACGTCCGACGGCGCGCTGCTGCGCGGCGAGGTCCTGGCCCGCTGGCAGGACTTCGTCGGCACGGGGGAGTTCTTCCGCGCCGTCGAGGCCGGCGTGGGGCGGGCGCGCGACGCCCTGGTGCGGTTCTTCCGTGGTCGGCCGAAGGAGGCCCCGCAGGTGGAGCAGGCCATCGCGCACGGCCTGGAGTCGGTGATCCTCGACGCGGCCGAGCAGGCGGCGGAGCGCACCTATGCGGCCTGGCGGGGCGACGGCGCCGGGGCCGCCCTGCTGGACGGTCTGGACCTGGCCCGGGTGCCGGCGGCGCTGCGCACCGAGGTGGCCGAGCAGATCAGGGGCTGGCAGGAGGACGTCCTGTCGCTGGTGCGCGAGCAGGGCGAGTCGCGCCGTGGCACCGCGCGCGCGGTGTCCTTCGGGGTCAACGCGCTGGGCGTCAGCCTCATGGTGATCGTCTTCGCCTCGACCGCGGGCCTCACCGGCGCGGAGATCGGTATCGCCGGCGGCACGGCGGTGGTGGCGCAGAAGCTGCTGGAGGCGGTCTTCGGCGACGAGGCGGTGCGGCGGCTCGCCGCCCAGGCCAAGGAGCGGCTGAACGGACGCCTCGACGCGGTGCTGCGCGGGCAGGCCGCGCGGTACACCGCGCAGCTCGACGCGCTGGGCACGCAGGACACGGGCGCCGACGGCGTGCGCGCCGCCGCGCACCGGGTGGCCGCGGCGGCCCGGGCCGAGCGCGCCGCCCGGTCGGTGCCGGACGAGGGCGCCACCCGCCCGTGGAACGGCGGGCTCCTGCGCGGCGCCGGGAGGCTCCGCCCGCCCGACGGCCCCGCGCGCGGCGCCCCCGACGAGGAGGTCGTGCGCCGGGAGGAGGACGCCGGCCGCCAAGGCTGGTGGTCCCGGTGGCGGTCGCGCGACCGGGGCGCGGAGGGGGCGGAGTGAGCCGCATCGACCTGGCGGACCGCACCGCGGCGCTGGAGACCGCGATCGTGACGGCGAGCGGCCGCCTCGACCGCGGCCTGCTGGACGACGCCCGCGCCGTGGTCACGCGGGCGCGCGAGCGCGGCGGGCTCTCCGCCGAGCACACGGTCGTCGCGCTCGCGGGCGCGACCGGGTCCGGCAAGTCCAGCGTCCTCAACGCCGTCGCGGGCGGCGAGATCGCGGCCGTCGGCGTGCGCCGCCCCACGACGTCCCACGCGGTCGCGGCCGTGTGGGGCGACGGCGCCGGGGCGCTGCTCGACTGGCTCGAGGTGACGCGCCGCCAGGAGATGCCGACGCCGGCCGACGACGACGAGGCCGGGTCGCGGCCCGCGCGGCGCGGCCTCGGCCGGCTGCGCGGGAGGCGCGGGCCCGCGGGCATCTCGACCGGCCTCGTGCTGCTCGACCTGCCCGACCACGACTCGGTGGTCGTCGAGCACCGGGTGCGCGCGGAGCGGCTGGTCGAGCGGGCGGACCTGCTGGTGTGGGTCGTGGACCCGCAGAAGTACGCCGACGCCGCGCTGCACGAGCGGTACCTGCGCCCGCTGGCCGGCCGGTCGGAGGTGGTCGTGGTGGTCCTCAACCAGGCGGACCGGCTCTCCGACGCGGAGACGGACGCCATGCTGGCCGACCTGCGCCGGCTGGTCGCCGCCGACGGCCTGGACGGCTCGCGCGTCCTGGCGGTGTCGGCCGCCACGGGCCAGGGGATGGACCAGCTCAAGGGGCTGCTCGCCGACGCCGCGGCGCGGCGCGAGGCGGCGACCGCGCGCCTCGCCGCGGACGCGCGGGCCGCGGCGCAGCGCATCGCGGACGCCTGCGGGTCCAGCCCCGCCCAGCGGACGGGGGAGCGCGCGGCGGGCACGCTGGTGGACGCCCTCGAGGACGCGGCGGGCGTGCCCACGGTCGCGCAGGCCGTGGCGTCCGCCCACCGCCGCGACGCCCACCTCGCCACGGGCTGGCCGGTCACCCGCTGGGTGTCCCGGCTCCGGCGCGACCCTCTGCGGCGGCTCGGGCTGCGCCGTGGGCCGGACGGCGGGGGGACCGACCGTGGCGGGTCCGGGCACCAAGGTCCCGAACGCCCGGACCTGGTGCGCAGCTCCCTGCCCACCACCCGGCCCGCGGTGCGCGCCGCGGCCGCCTCGGCGGTGCGCCGGTACGTCGACGAGGTGACGGAGGGCGCCCCCGACCCGTGGGTGCTGGTCGCGCGGGCGCGCGCACAGGACGCGATCGACCGGCTGCCCGGCGACCTCGACCAGGCCGTCGTCGGCACGCGGCTCGAGGCCGCCCGCCGCCCCCGCTGGTGGGCGGTCGTCGGGGCGGCGCAGTGGCTGCTGTTCGCGGCCGCCGTCGTGGGCCTGCTGTGGCTGGCCGCGGCCGCGGTCGTGGAGTACTTCCGGCTGCCGTCCCTGATCCTGCCGGTGCTCACCCTGGACCTCACGGGCTCGGGCGGCGGTGTCCTCGAGATCCCCTGGCCGACGCTGCTCGCGATCGGCGGGCTCGTGCTGGGCCTCCTGCTCGCGCTGGTGGCGCGCGGGGTGGCCGCCTGGGGTGCTCGGCGTCGCGCCGCCCGCGTGCGCCGCCGGCTGCGCGAGGCCGTCGGGGCCGTCGCCGACAGCCTCGTGCGCGTGCCGGTGGGGGACGAGCTGAGCGCGCTCGCGCGCTGCCGCGCGGCCGCGGCGATCGCCGCCGGCTGACGCCCTGGCGCCCGGCCGCCCCGGACCGGTGCCGGCCGATTCCGGGGCGGGTGCCGGCGCGTGCGACGATGCGAGCCATGACCCGTCTGCACGTCCCCGTCCCCCTGCGCTGGTCCGACCTCGACGCGTACCAGCACGTCAACAACGTCGCGATGTTCCGCCTCCTGGAGGACGCGCGGATCACGGCGTTCTGGCGGCACCCGGAGGCCCCGGACGGCGAGGAGTGGCCCACCGCCGTGCTCGACACCGGCCCGCACGCCACGTCGCACACGCTGGTCGCGGGGCAGCAGATCGAGTACCTGCGGCCGCTCGGCTTCTCCCGCACCCCCGTGCGCGTGGAGATGTGGATCGGCTCCATCGGCGGCGCGAGCCTGGAGGTCTGCTACGAGGTGCACGACGGCGTGCCGGGCGGGGTCGACCGCACGGGTCCCGCCTCGGGCGGCAAGGCGTACGTCAAGGCCGTGACCACGATCGTCGTCGTCGACGCCGCGACCGGGGCCCCGCGCCGCATCGCCGACGACGAGCGCGCGGTCTGGGAGGAGTTCGTCGAGGAGCCCGTGAGCTTCCGCCGCCGCGGCTGACGACGTCGCGCCGCCGACCCCGGTCGGCCCGGCGCCGTCGCGCGGTCAGCCCAGCAGGTGCAACACCGCCCGCTCGGCGGCCGAGCGGGTCCGGGTCGTGCCGATCGTCTCGCCGTGCTCCCACAGGTCGAACAGGCGCGCGTCGCGCGGGCGGGACGGCGAGGCGCGTGCAGCGGGCGATCTCGGCCTCGTCGTCGAGCGGCACGCCCGCGGGGTCGAGGAGGACCCACCCGTCGCCCTTCGGGCGCCGCGAGTAGGCGGGGGAGGACGCGGAGACGTGGCGCAGTCGCACGCGCACCGTGTGCGGCGGGCGCGCCGTCCGCGCGAGGTGGCCCTCGCCGTCAGCCGGGGAGGCGGAGCATGCCCTCCTGGGCGATGCTCGCCACCAGCCGGCCCTCGCGGTCGTACACGCGGGCCAGACCGAGGCCGCGCCCGCCCTGCGCACCCGGCGACTCCTGCACGTACAGCAGCCAGTCGTCGGCGCGGGCGTCGCGGTGGAACCACATGGCGTGGTCGAGGCTCGCCATCGGCACCGTGCCCCCGACGTCCGTCCACGACTTGCCGGCCTGCCGCAGCACCGGCTCGAGCATGACCTGGTCGCACGCGAACGCCAGCAGCGCCCGGTGCAGCAGGCGGTCGTCCGACTCGATCGCGTGCCGGGCGCGGACCCACACCCGCTGCGTGGGCTTCGGGTCCGGGTCGGGCCCGAGGTACAGGGAGCCGCCCACGTGCCGCAGGTCGAACGCCGACTCGTGCGACCAGAACTTCGCCGCCGGGTGGTCGATGCCGTCGAGCACGTCGATCGCCGAGGGGACCTCCTCGGGCGGCGGCACGTCGCCGGGCGCCGGCTCGAAGGCCTCGTAGCCCGGCTGGTCCACCTGGAACGACACGGTGAGCGACAGGATCGGCTTGTTGTGCTGGATGGCGTGCGAACGCCGGGCGCTGAACGACCGGCCGTCGCGCAGCCGCTCCACGGCGAAGTCGATCGGCGTGTCCAGGGTGCCCTCGCGCAGGAAGTACGCGTGCAGCGAGTGCGGCAGGCGGTCGTCGTCGACCGTGCGACCGCACGCGAGGAGCGCCTGGGCCAGCACCTGGCCGCCGTACACGCGCCGCGCGGGGCCGGGCACGGAGTCGCCGCGCCACAGGTCGTCCTCCCCGCGCGGGCCCCAGCCGTCGACCTCGCGCAGGTCGAGCGCCGACAGGAGCCGGTCCAGGGCGTCGGGGATGCCCGCCGACGCGGGGGCGGTGGTGGACGTCTCGCTCACGCGCACTCCAGGGTCACTGGTCGAGTCGAACTCGGGGACGGTCGTGGGTCACTCGTCGAACGTGTTGATCATGCTGAAGGCCGCCCGCTCCAGGTAGTCCCACAGCTGGGACTCGTGGATCGGCGCCAGGCCCAGCGAGTCGACGGCGTCGCGCATGTGGCGCAGCCAGCGGTCGCGGGCGTCGGGGTTGACCTTGAACGGCGCGTGCCGCATGCGCAGCCGCGGGTGGCCGCGCTGCTGGCCGTACGTCGTCGGGCCGCCCCAGTACTGCTCGAGGAAGAGCGTGAGCCGCACCTTCGCGGGTCCGAGGTCCTCCTCGGGGTACATCGGGCGCAGCACCTCGTCGGTGGCGACGCCCTGGTAGAACACGTCGACCAGGCGTTCGAAGGTCGCATGCCCGCCGACGGCGTCGTAGAACGACTCGGGGGGAGGCACGGGTGAAGTCTGGTCCGTCACCGGGCCATCTTCCCAGACACCGGACGCGCTGCTGCCCCCGCCCGCCCGTCCGGGGGGTTACCCTGGTCACGGACCTGCAACGACGCACTCCACGGGAGGCCCCTATGACCATCGCGGCGCACAAGGCGGACGACATCCTCGCGGCGCTCGGCGGTAGCCGGAACGTCGTCGAGCTCGAGCCCTGCATCACCCGCCTGAGGGTCGAGGTGAGCGATCCGGCCCTGGTGGACGAGCCGGGCCTCAAGGCGTCGGGCGCGTTCGGCGTGGTGCGCTCGGGCCGCGTGGTCCAGGTCATCGTGGGTCCGGAGGCCGACGACCTGGCCGCCCAGATGGACCCGCTGCTCGTGCCCTGACCTCGCGCGACGTCCCCCGGGTGCCGGGGAGTCGTCAGCCCTCCGTGTCGGCGGCCTCCAGCGCGGCGGTCTCGCCCTCCGGGGCGGGGTTGAGCACGCCGCCGCGACGCAGCTCCTGCTGGGCGAGGCGACGCATCTCGCGCGAGACCGTCCACTGGTCACCGGGACGGGTCTGCGCGTGCATCGTGAACGTCATCGTCGCGGCGTCGACACCGTCGACGCCGCGGACCGACGGGGCTTCCAGCAGCAGGGGCGACATCGCCGGGTCGGCCTGGACGGCGTCCGCCGCGCGGCCGAGCGCGGCGCGGACGACGTCGATGTCGGAGTCGAGGGGGACCTGGACCTCCGCGACGGCGCGGGACCACTGCTGCGTGAGGTTGCCGGCTCGCAGGATCTCGCCGTTGCGCACGTACCAGAGGGTGCCGTCGAAGGCGCGCACCTGCGTGACCCGCAGCTGGACCTCCTCGACGGTGCCCGTGGCACCGGCGCCCAGGTCGACGACGTCGCCCACCCCGAACTGGTCCTCGACCAGCAGGAGGACGCCGGAGATGAAGTCCTTCACCAGGCTCTGGGCGCCGAAGCCGAGCGCGACGCCGACCACCCCGGCGGAGGCCACGAGCGGGGCGACGTTGACGTCGAACTCCTGCAGGATCATCAGCGCCATGATCGTGCCGACCACGACGTTGGCGGTCGACCTCAGCACCGACCCGACGGTGCGGGCCCGCTGCGCGCGCCGCTGGCTGGCCAGCGGGTTCGCCATCGCGAGCGCGTCCTCCATGAACGGCGTGCGGCTCAGGTAGCGGCGCCACGCCCCGGAGGACGCCGAGTCGGCCTTCGGCGGCTCGGTGGTCTTCGTGCCCGCGCCCGTGGCGATCCGCTCGGTCACGTGCCCGATCACGCGCCGCAGCAGCGCGAGCATGATGCCGCCGATCGCCAGGATGACCAGGATGTGCAGCGGCCAGCCGGTGAACCAGTCCCAGAAGGCGTTGCCTGCGTCGGTGGCCGCCTTCACGGTCTCCTCGACGGCGGACTCGCTGCTCGTCGAGCTCGGCGTGGGGGAGGGCGCCGGGCTCACCGACGCCGGGGCAGCGGTCCGGAGGGCGAGGTTCACGGGAGTCACCCGACCCACGGTAGCGAGAGCCGGCGCCTCGACGAAACGGCGCACGGCCCGGTCCCGCGCCGCGTGGGCGGACTGCCTGGTAGGTCACGGGATGGCAGGATCGTCCCCGTGAGCAAGGATCAGCCGACCACCCCGGACGACACGGACGAGACGCCCGACGACGTGAGCGCCGACGCGCCCGAGGCGGTGGCCGACGCACCCGCTCCTGAGCCGACGGCCGAGCCCGCGCCGGGTTCCCCCGCCCCGTCGGACGAGCCGAGCGCCGAGCTCCGCGAGCTCGCGGAGGCGTACGGCGTGCTCACCGAGCACCACGGCTTCGGCGGCGAGACCGTGACCGCCCCCGCGTCGACGCTCGTCGCCGTCCTCCGCGCGCTGGGAGTGGCCGCGGACTCCGCCCCGCAGGTGACCCACAGCCTCCAGCGGGCCCGGGACGACGAGTGGCGGGCCGTGCTCCCGCCGACGGTCGTGGTGCGCGAGGGCGCCGGCGCGCAGGTGCCGGTGCACGTGACCGACGGCGCGGCGGTGCACGTATGGCTCGAGGTGGACGGCGCCGAGCCCGCCGCGCGCGAGCACGCGGTGCGCCGTCGCCGGGACCTCGAACAGCTGGACGTCCTCGTCGAGCCGCGCACCGTCGACGGGCGCCGCGTCGGGCGGGCCACCTTCGCGCTGCCGGAGGACCTCCCGCTCGGCTGGCACTCGCTGCACGCGCTCACGGAGGGCCACGAGTCGCGCGCCACCGTCGTCGTCACGCCCCGCCGGCTCGAGCTGCCGGCCGGGTTGGCGGACGACCAGTGGTGGGGCTTCCTCGTCCAGCTGTACTCGGTGCGCTCGCGCACGTCGTGGGGCGTCGGCGACCTCGCCGACCTCGCCGACCTGGCGTGGCTGACCGCGCACCGCGGCGGCGCGGACTTCGTCGGCGTGAACCCCCTGTCGGCCACGGAGCCGGTGACGCCGCTGACCCCGTCGCCGTACCTGCCGACCAGCCGGCGCTTCCTCAGCCCGCTGTACGTGCGGGTGGAGGACATCGCCGAGACGGCCTACCTGTCCGCCGCAGACCGCTCGCTCGTCGAGTGGGCCGCCGACCCGGTGCGCGACCTCGTGGCCGACCCGGGCGCGATCGACCGCGACGGCGTGTGGGAGGCGAAGAAGGCCGCTCTCGAGGTGGTGTTCACCGCGCCGCGGCGCGCCGCGCGCCAGGCGGCCTACGAGGAGTTCGTCGCCGAGGAGGGCACCGGCCTGCGCGACTTCGCGACGTGGTGCGCGATCGTCGAGCACCTCGGGTCGCGCCCGCGGCCCGACGAGCTGGGCGACCCGGCCTCGCCCGCCGTCGCCGCGCTGCGCGAGCAGCTCGCCGAGCGGGTCGAGTTCTACGTCTGGCTGCAGTGGGTGGCCGACGAGCAGAAGCAGACGGCGCAGCGCGTGGCCCGCGAGGCCGGGATGCGGATCGGCATCATGCACGACCTCGCGGTCGGCGCCCACCCCGAGGGTGCCGACGCGTGGGCGTACCGGGACGTGCTGGCCCGCGACGTCTCCGTCGGCGCACCCCCGGACATGTACAACCAGCGGGGGCAGGCGTGGTCGCAGCCGCCGTGGAACCCGCGGGCGCTCGCCCGCGCCGGCTACGCGCCGTACCGCGACATGCTGCGCACGGTGCTGCGGCACGCGGGCGCGCTGCGGGTCGACCACGTGCTGGGCCTGTTCCGGCAGTGGTGGGTGCCCGCCGGCGCGGAGCCGTCGGCCGGCGCCTACGTGCGGTACGACCACGAGGCGCTGGTGGGGATCCTCTGCCTGGAGGCCCGGCGCGCGGGCGCGGTCGTCGTGGGGGAGGACCTCGGCGTCTTCGAGCCGTGGGTGCGCGACGAGCTCGCCGACCGGGGCGTCCTCGGCACCTCCGTGCTGTGGTTCGAGAAGGAGGACGGGCGACCGTTGGAGCCGGAGAAGTACCGGCGCGCGTCGCTCGCGACCGTCGGCACGCACGACATGCCGCCCGCGGCCGGGTACCTCGCCGGCGAGCACGTGGACCTGCGCGAGCGCCTCGGGCTGCTCTCCGACGACGCCCAGGAGCTCCGCAGCGAGGCGCGCGCCGAGCGGGACGCCGCCGTGCTGGCCCTGGCGATGCGGGGGCTGGTCTCCGACCATCCGTCCGAGCGGGAGATCGTCGAGGGCCTGCACCGGTACCTGCGCAAGACCCCGGCCGCGCTGGTGGGGGTGCAGCTCGTCGACGCCGTCGGGGAGCGGCGCACGCAGAACCAGCCGGGCACCGACCAGGAGTACCCCAACTGGAAGGTGCCGCTGGCCGACGGGTCGGGCAACGTCGTCCTGGTGGACGACCTGTTCGACAACGCGCGCCTGCGCTCCCTCGTCCAGGCCGTGCGCACCGCGCGGTAGGCCCGGCACGCAGCGAACCCCGCGAGGCCGGCGGCCTCGCGGGGTTCGGCGTCTCCGCGGCGCGGAGGTCAGCTCGCGTCGGCGGCCTGCGCCGCGAGCGCACGCTCCGTGCCGGCGAGCTGCTCGACGACCATGCGACGCAGGGCCGCGGGGGCGTCCGCGTGGGCGTCCAGCCAGCCGCGGACGGCGTCGCGCAGCGCGGCGGACGCGAGCGGCGCCGGGTACAGGCCCTCGATGAGCTCCTCGGCGATGTGGTAGCTGCGCGTGGTCCAGATCGGCAGCAGCGCGTCCACGTAGCGGGCGGCGAACGGCTCGAGCACGGCCGGGTCGGTCACGTGCACGAAGCCGGCGGCCGTCGCGCGGATGATCGCGTTGGGCACGTCGGACCGGTCCACGACGGACGCGAACGCCGCCTCCTTGCCCTCGACAGACGGCGTCGCGGCGCGCGCCCGGGCGGCCGCCTGCCGGCCCGTGGCCGTGTCGTCCTGCGCGAGGGAGGCGTCGATCTCCGCGGCCTCGGCCGCGCCCAGCTGCACGAGGCTCTCGAGCAGCTCCCACCGCAGGTCGGTGTCCACCGCGAGGCCGTCGAGGGCGACGGACCCGTCGAGCAGGCCGCGCAGCGGGGCGACGTGGTCGGGCGTGGAGGCCAGCGCCGCGAAGAACTTCACGAGCTGCAGCTGCAGGTCGGACCCTGCGGCCGCCTCCTGCGCGAGGGACCACAGGCGGTCGCCGATGCGCGCGAGCGTCGCGGCCCGGCGCTCCGGGGCCACGTACGACCGCGCCGCCAGGCCGAGCTGGTTCAGCGTGGTGCGGACGGTGGTCGACTCCGTCTCCGCGGCGATGTTCCCGAGCACGAGGTCGACGTACGCCGACGCGGGGGTCTCGCCGTCGCGCACCGCGTCCCACACGGAGCCCCAGACGAGGGACCGGGCCAGGGGGTCGGAGATGCGCGACAGGTGCTCGACCGCGGCGGCGAGCGAGGCGTCGTCGAGGCGGATCTTCGCGTACGCGAGGTCCTCGTCGTTGAGCAGCACGAGGTCGGGGCGCTCGCGCCCGACGAGGTCCGCAACCTCCGTGCGCTCGCCGGCCACGTCGATGACGATCTGGTGCGTGCGCACCATCGCGCCCTCCACGAGGTCGTAGCAGCCGATGCCGAGGCGGTGCGGCCGGATCGTCGGGTAGTCGGCGGGCGCCGACTGCAGGACGGCGAAGCCGCCGATGCGGCCCTCGTCGTCGAGCTCGATCTCGGGTCGCAGCGTGTTCACGCCGGCCGTCTCCAGCCACGCCTTCGACCACGCGGCCAGGTCGCGGCCGCTGGTGGCCTCGAGCTCGACGAGCAGGTCGCGCAGCTCGGTGTTGGACCAGGCGTGCTTGCGGAAGTACGCGGACACCCCGCCGAGGAACTCGTCCCGGCCGACCCACGCCGCCAGCTGCTTCAGCACGGAGGCGCCCTTGGCGTACGTGATGCCGTCGAAGTTGACCTGCACGTCCTCGAGGTCGCGGATCTCCGCGACGATCGGGTGCGTGGACGGCAGCTGGTCCTGCCGGTAGGCCCACGTCTTCTCCATGGCGGAGAACGTGGTCCAGGCGGCCTCCCACTCGGTGGCCTCGGCGGTCGCGAGCGTGGACGCGTACTCCGCGAACGACTCGTTGAGCCAGAGGTCGTTCCACCACTTCATGGTGACGAGGTCGCCGAACCACATGTGGGCCAGCTCGTGCAGGATCGTCACGACGCGGCGCTCGCGGATCGCGTCCGTGACCTGGGAGCGGAACACGTAGGACTCGGTGAACGTGACGCAGCCCGGGTTCTCCATCGCGCCCATGTTGTACTCGGGCACGAACAGCTGGTCGTACTTGTCGAACGGGTACGGCACGCCGAACGTGGACTCGTAGAAGGCGAAGCCCTTGCGGGTGGTCTCCATGATGTAGTCGGCGTCCAGGTGCTCGGCCAACGAGGTGCGGCAGAACACGCCGAGCGGGATCGTGCGCCCGTCGGACGACGTGAGCTCGCCGCGCTCCACCGCGTACGGGCCGGCGACGAGAGCGACGAGGTAGGACGAGATGCGCGGTGTCGCCCCGAAGGTCCAGGTCGCGGCGGGGACGTCGGCGTCCGTGGCGTGCGTGGCCGGGGCCGGCTCCGGCGTCGGCTGGTTGGACACGACGTGCCACGCGGCGGGAGCGGTGACGGTCACCTGGAACGGCGCCTTGAGGTCCGGCTGCTCGAAGGTGGCGAAGACGCGGCGGGCGTCCGGCACCTCGAACTGGGTGTACAGGTAGACCTCGCCGTCGACGGGGTCCACGAAGCGGTGCAGGCCCTCGCCGGTGTTCGTGTAGGCGCAGTCGGCGACGACGCGCAGCTCGTTCTGCGCGGCGAGGTCGGTCAGCGCGATGCGCGAGTCGGCGAACACCTCGGCCGGGTCCAGCGCCCGGCCGTTGAGCACGACCTCGCGCACGGAGGGGGCGACGAGGTCGACGAACGTGCCCGCGCCGGGGGTCGCCGAGAACCGGATGACGGTGGTGGACGCGAACGTGGTCGGTCCGGTGGTCAGGTCGAGGTCGATGGCGTACGACTCGACGTCGGTGACGACGTCGGCGCGCTCGATCGCCTCGACGCGGGTCAGGTTCTCTCCGGGCACGGGTTCTCCCTCGTCTCAAGATGGTGCCGCGCGTGATGGGCGCGCAGGCTCGCGCACGATGATGCCACCTCGGGCCCCCGACGACGCACGGCTTTCCGCCGGTCGCGCCGGGTGCGGCCGTGGGTCCGGGCGGGACGCCGCGCGGCGGGACGCGAGGGACGGGTTCGACCGCCGAGACCTGATCGTGACATCCTGCCCGGTGCGCCGTCGGGGCGCGGGTGCCCGGCACACCGCCCGACCGCGCCCGAGAGCCACTGGAGGGAGTCCAGATGTCCGGCACCGTTCCGCCGCCCCCGCCGGGGCACGACGGCAGGCCGCCGTCCGTGCCGCCGGCGTCGCCGGCCACCGGGGTGCGCCGCGTCGAGTCCGCGTACCGGCGACCCGCGACCGTCGACCCTGCCGCCGCGGTCCCGCTGCAGCAGGTCACCGCGCCGTCCGCCGCCGCGGCGCCACAGCCGACGGCGCCGCGGACCGCCACGCCGGGCGCGGGCGCGCCCACCCTGCACGCCCCGGTGCCGCCGCCGCCGGACGCGGTGCCCGCGGCCGCGCAGCCCGCGCCGCCGCCCGTGCACCAGCCCACCCAGCAGCTCCCGCCGGCCGCGACGTACGCGCCGCAGCCCGGGCAGTACCCGCCCGCGTACGCCACGCAGCCGGTCGCCCCGGCCGCGCAGCCGTCGTTCGCGCACGCCGCCGCGGCCACCCAGGTGCAGCAGCCCGTCTACGCGCAGGCCGCGCCCGCGGCCCCCGCCGGTGCGCACCCCGCGGCCGCGGCGGCGCCCCCGCCCCCACCCGCGCCGCCGCGCCGCCGTCGCCGGCTCTCCGCGGGCTGGATCGCCTTCATCGCGGTCGACGTGGTGCTCATCGTCGCGGCGGTGGTGTTCGCGGTCCAGATCTTCACCTCGCCGTCGCCGGGCGGGTCGCAGGCCGGGGCCGACACGGCGGCGTCCCCGACGCCGTCGGCCACCGCCTCCGCGGAGGCGCCGATGCAGGGCGAGCCGCTCGCGCGCTTCGCGGCGCCGTCGAAGAACATCACGTGCTCGATCTACGCCGACGGCGCGTCCTGCGGGATCGCCCAGCTCAACCAGCAGCCCGCCCCGACGGAGGGCTGCGACGGCACCACGGGCTACGTCGTGACCGTCGACGGCGACGGGAAGGTCGCGCAGCCGTGCGTCCCGGGGAAGGAGCAGCCGAAGGCCGCCGGCGGCGACGTCGACGTCCTCGACTACGGCGACTCGATCACCGAGGGCGACTTCACCTGCCGCAGCGAGGACACCGGCATGTCGTGCACCCACGACCCGTCGGGCAACGGCTTCTCGCTCGCCCGTGCGGGCATCGGCACCAGCTGAGGGCCTGAGCAGCACCCCGCCTCGCGCGAGAGCCGCCGGCCACGATCGTGGCCGGCGGCTCTCGTCGTCACCGGGTGGTCACCGGGTCGTCGACCGGGGCGTCACCAGATGCGGACGCGCTCCTCGGGCGCGAGCCACAGCTCGTCGTCCGGGCCCACGCCGTAGGTGGTGTGGAACTCGTCGATGTTGCGGACCACCCCGTTGCAGCGGAACTCGTTGGGGGAGTGCGGGTCGGTGGCGATGCGCCGCACCATCTCCTCGTCGCGGCCCTTGGACTGCCACACCTGCGCCCACCCGAGGAAGACGCGCTCGAGCCCGGTGAGACCGTCGACCTCTGGGGCGTCGTCCAACGACGTCCCGAGCGCGATCCGGTAGGCCTTGATGGCGATGGACAGCCCGCCGAGGTCGCCGATGTTCTCGCCGATCGTGAGGGCGCCGTTGACGTGCGGGCCGTCGGCGGGCAGCTGGGCGGGACGGAACTGGTCGTACTGCGCGATGAGCGCCGTGGTCCGCTTCTCGAACTCGCCGCGGTCGGTCTCGGTCCACCAGTCCTCGAGGCGGCCGTCGCCGTCGTACTTGGAACCCTGGTCGTCGAAGCCGTGCCCGATCTCGTGCCCGATGACGCCGCCGATGCCGCCGTAGTTCACGGCGTCGTCGGCGTCCGGGTCGAAGAACGGGGGCTGCAGGATCGCGGCAGGGAAGACGATCTCGTTCATGCCGGGGTTGTAGTAGGCGTTGACCGTCTGCGGCGTCATGAACCACTCGTCACGGTCGATCGGGCGGCCGATCTTGCCGAGCTCGTGGTCCTGCTCGAAGGCGTGCGCGCGACGGACGTTGCCGACCAGGTCGGCGGCGTCGACCTCGAGGGCCGCGTAGTCGCGCCACTTCACGGGGTAGCCGACCTTGGGCGTGAACCGCTCGAGCTTGGCGAGCGCCTTGAGCTTGGTCTCGGGCGTCATCCAGTCGAGCGCCTCGATGGACTCGCGGTAGGCGGCCACGAGGTTCTCGACCAGCGTGTCCATCCGCTCCTTGTGCTCCGGCGGGAAGTGGCGGGCCACGTACTGCTCGCCGACGGCCTCGCCGAGCGCCCGCTCGACCAGCGCGACGCCGCGCTTCCACCGGTCGCGCACCTCCTGGGCGCCCGACAGCGTGCGGCCGTAGAAGTCGAAGTTGGCCTCGACGGTCGCCTCGTCGAGGTACGCGGCACGGGCGGTGAGCAGGTGGTACGCGGCCCACAGCCTCCAGTCCTCGAGCGGCTCGGACTGCCACAGCTCGGCGAAGCCCGTGGCGAACGACGGCTCGCGCACGACGAGGGAGTCCAGCGACCCCGCGGGGGCGCCGAGCGCCGCCGCCCAGGCGCGCCAGTCGAAGCCCGGCGCCCGCTCGACGAGGTCGGCGAGGGTCATCGGGTTGTAGGTGAGGTCGGCGTCGCGGTCACGCACCACGTCCCAGTGGTGCGCGGCGAGCTTCGTCTCGAGGGCGAGCACGCGGGCCGCCGCGTCCTCCGGCTCGGCGCCCCACGCCGAGTCGGCGGAGACCCCGGCGAGGCGGAGCATGCGTGCCAGGTGCGGGGCGTACTTCTCGCGCACGGGCGCGTACTGGTCCTCGCGGTAGTACGCCTCGTCGGGCAGGCCCAGCCCGCCCTGCACGAGGTACGTCACGTACGTCTCGGGGTCCTTGGCGTCGTTGTCCACGTAGAACGCGACGGCGCCGCCGCCGCCGGTGCGCTGCAGGCCGCCGAGGACGTCGACCAGCTCGGCGGGCGTGGCCGCGCCGGCTACCTGCGCGAGCTCGGCGGCGACGGCCTCGGTGCCGAGCCGCTCGACGCGCTCGGTGTCGAGGAAGCTCGCGTACAGCGCGCCGATCTTGGCGGGCGTGGACGCGGGGTCGAGGTCCTCGGTGGCCGCGAGGTCGGTGATGATGGCGCGGACGCGCTCCTCCGAGAGGTCGTGCAGCGCGCGGAACGCGCCGTCCATGGCGCGGTCGGCCGGGATCTCGTGCTGGGCGAGCCAGCGCCCGTTGACGTGGCGGTACAGGTCGTCCTGCGGGCGGACGGCCTGGTCGAGGGCGGAGAGGTCGATACCGGACCGCAGCCCGGTCGCGTCGGCAGTCATGGCGTCACCCTACGGCGCGACGCCCACGCGCGGGGCGTGCCGGAGGTAGGGGAGAATGTGCCGCATGCGTCTGCACATCGCCGCCGATCACGCCGGATACGAGCTCAAGACCCACCTCGTGGACCACCTGCGCGCCGCGGGTCACGACGTCGTCGACCACGGGGCGCACGAGTACGACCCCCAGGACGACTACCCGGCCTTCTGCATCGCCGCCGGCGAGGCCGTCGTCGCGGAGCCCGGCTCGCTCGGCATCGTCATCGGGGGCTCGGGCAACGGCGAGCAGATCGCGGCCAACAAGGTGGTCGGCGTGCGCTCGGTGCTCGCCTGGTCCCTCGAGACGGCGCGGCTCGGCCGCCAGCACAACGACGCCAACGTCATCGCCGTGGGCGGCCGCATGCACTCCGTCGAGGAGGCGACGGCGTTCGTCGAGGCCTTCGTCGCCGAGCCGTTCAGCGGCGACGCCCGCCACCAGCGCCGCATCGACAAGCTGGCCGCGTACGAGGCGTCGCACGACGTCTCGACCATCGCCTGACGTGCCCGAGGGGCACACCGTCCACCGCCTCGCGCGGGCCCTGGACGCGCTCTTCGGCGGGCAGGCGCTCGCCGTCTCGAGCCCGCAGGGCCGGTTCGCGGGCGGCGCCGCCCTGCTCGACGGGCGACGCCTCGCGGCGGCCGAGGCGTGGGGCAAGCAGCTCTTCTGCGCGTTCGCGCCCGCGGACGGCGCCGCGGCCGACGACGTCCGCTGGCTGCGCGTCCACCTGGGCCTGTACGGGGCATGGACGTTCGCCGGGGACGGGAGCGCGGAGGTCGTGCACGCCATCGGGGCTCCCCGGCGCCGCATCGGCGAGCGGGAGTCGACGCCCGGCGGCGCGCCCGAGGAGGCCGGCGCGCGCGGCGGGGGCGCGGGGGAGTGGGCGCCGCCCGCCCCGCGCGGCGCGGTGCGGCTGCGCCTCGTGGGCGCGCACGCGGTCGCGGACCTCACCGGGCCGACCGCGTGCGAGGTGCTCACCGGCCCGGAGAAGGCCGCCGTCGAGGCGCGCCTGGGGCCGGACCCGATCCGCGCGGGACGTCAGGGTCGTGACGACGACGCCCGCGCGGCGTTCGCCGCGCGGGTCCGCCGCTCGCGGGTGTCCGTCGGCCAGCAGCTCATGGACCAGGCCGTGATCGCGGGCGTCGGCAACATCTACCGGGCCGAGGCCCTGTTCCGCGCCGGGGTGGACCCGCTGCGGCCCGGCCGTGACGTGCCGGAGGCGGCGCTCGCCGCGATCTGGGACGACCTCGTCGTCCTCATGCGCGACGGCGCCGCCACGGGTGCGATCGTCACCACGCGCCCGGAGCACCGGGTGCCGGACGGCGTGCGCGGCGTCGCCCGCCGCACGCGGCAGAACACGGACGGCGCGGAGGGCGCGGTGCCCGCCGACGAGGCCTTCTACGTCTACCACCGCGACGGGCTGCCGTGCCGCGTCTGCGGGGCGCCCGTGCTCACCAAGGAGCTCGGCGGCCGCAACCTGTTCTGGTGCGGCGTCTGCCAGGTCTGACCGGCCCGCCGCCCCGGTCCGGTCGGTCCCGTCAGAACACCCAGCCGCAGGCCGGCGCGACGGGCCAGCCGAACGCCGCGCTCGCGTGCGCCAGCGCGCCCGGCGAGCGCTCGGCGGCGAGCCCCGCGCCGGCGAGCGAGGCGAGGGACGTCCCACCCAGGTATGCGGCGCCCAGCTCCCGGACGTCGAGCTCCAGGTCCGGCGCCGCGCCGGTGCGCTCGCACGTCGCCTCGCCGAACGCGGAGGCCCGGACGCGCCACGACCCGGCGTTGTCGGGCAGCCGGGAGTCCCCGATGCCGAGGACGACGTCGACGTCCGCCTGGTAGCGGCGGCCGGCGAGCGCGGCGGGGACGTCGACGACGCGCACCCACACGTTGTCCGCGACCCGGGGTGCCGCCCCGCGCGGGTCGACCAGCAGGCTCGTGACCGCGTCGTCGACGGGGAGCAGGAACGGCTCGGTGGAGCTCATGAGGTCGACGTCGAGCAGCACGCCCCACAGCGCGCGCGCGGCCGCGGCGTCCAGCGCCACGACCTCGCCCGCGTGCACCGTGCCGCGGGGCCCGGTCACCTGCCAGTCCAGGGTGCGCCGGAAGGTGGCGTACCCGCGCGGCTCGCCCTCGCGCTCCACCACGACGATCCGCAGCGACTCCCGGCCGCCCGTGCGGAACGCCTTCGGGTCCGACCAGTAGCTCGCCCACAGCTCCTCGGACTCCCGGGTGGCCCAGCCGGGGCGGTTGAGGCCCGCGGGGCCGGTCGGGAGGCCGGGCGCGCGGTGCAGGCGCGCGACGAGGTCGCCGTGGCGCTCGCGGTCCGCGTGCTCGATGCGCACCGTGTGCTCGCCCGCCCCGGGGACGTCGCGCAGGGCGGCGCCGCGCGGCACGGACACGCGCAGGTCGTCGGCCGCCTTCCCGTACCCGAACCGGCCGTAGATCGCGGTCTCCGCGGCGAACAGCGCGGACAGCGCCTCGCCGCGCTCGCGGCAGCGCTCGAGGTGCCGGTCGATCATGGCGGTGAGCAGCCCGCGGCGACGGTGCTGCGGGTGCACGCCCACCCAGGTCAGGCCCGCGGTGGGCAGCGTGGCGCCCGGCACGGGGAAGCGGGAGAACGGGTACGACGCGTGCAGCGCGGCCAGGCCGTCCGCGGGGGCGCCCGCCGGGCCGTCGACCTCGACGCCCATCGTCCGCTCCCAGGTCAGGGGCAGGGCCATCGCGTCGAACTCGTCGACGGAGTGCGGGTCGGGGAAGGCCCAGGTGTCGAGGTCGAGCAGGGCGCGGCGGTCGTCGGCGGAGAGCTGCCGGAAGCGGTACCCGGCGGGCAGGGCGGAGCGGGAGCGGTCGGAGTTCACCGCCTGATCGTGTCCCGGGCGCGCCCCGGGTGCCAGCGCATATCTCGGGCGTGGCCGTGTCCGGCGCAGCGGCGCCACGGGTCGGTGGGTGGTCGTAGGGTCGCGGTGTGCCCCAGCCTGCCGCCGAGCCCCTGGACGCCCCCGACGAGTACGCGGTGGCGGTGCTCGCCCTGGTACGTCGCATCCCGTCCGGGCGCGCCATGACGTACGGGCTGATCGCGGAGATCGTCGGCGAGCGGCTGGGCCGCGGCGGCCCGCGGCAGGTCGGCAACGTCATGGCCGGCTCCGGCGACCGCTACGCCCACCTCGTGCCGGAGGGGGCCGCGGTGGTCGGGCCCGTGCAGGACAACCATCCGGTGCCGTGGTGGCGGGTGGTCAACGCGTCCGGCGCGCCGCCCGCCCGCCACGTCACGGCCGCGCTCGACGCGCTGCGCGCCGAGGGGTGCCCGCTGACCCGCGACGGCCGGCGCGTGGACCTGCGCCGCGCCGTCTGGTTCCCCGAGGACGACTGACGCTCAGGCCTTCGACGGCGCCACCCGCGCGGCCCACGACCCGGCGGTGGCGCGCACGCGGGCGCCGAGCGGGGTGCCGCCGTCGGCGTCGCGCCGCGCCGCCTGGGAGGCCGCCAGCACGGTGAGCATCGAGGACGGGTCGCCCTGCAGCAGCAGGGTGGTCAGGGCGGTGCCGTCCCAGCGGGCGAGGTCGCGGGCGACCTTCTCCGCGGGCCCCACCAGGGCGATCTCCTCGACCAGCTCCGTGGGGACCGCCCGCGCGGCGTCCTCCTTGCGCCCCGCGAGGTAGAGCGCCTGCACCTCGTCGAGCTCGGTCGCGTAGCCGAGCCGGTCCAGCGCCGCCTTGTGGAAGTTGGCCTCCTTGGACCCCATGCCGCCCGCGTACAGGGCGATGTGCGGGCGGATGACGTCGGCGGCAGCCTCGAGGTCGTCGCGCACCACGACGGGCACGGTCGCGAGCACCTCGAACCGCGACGACGGGGTGCGCTCGTCGGCGCGCTGCGCGAACCCGGACGCGAGCAGCTCGCGGTGCTCCGCGTCGGCGCGCGGGGCGTAGAAGCCCGCCATCCAGCCGTCGGCGATCTCGGCGGCGAGGGCGACGTTCTTCGGGCCCTGCGCGGCGAGCACGATCGGGATGTCGGCGCGGCGCGGGTGCACGGTCGGCTTGAGCGCCTTGCCGAGCCCGGTGGCGCCGGGCGCGTCGGCGGGGAGGGGGAGGCGGAAGAACTCGCCGTCCGCCGACACAGGGCGCTCGCGGGCGAAGACCTGGCGCACGACGTCGACGTACTCGCGGGTGCGCGCCAGCGGCCGGCGATAGGGCTGGCCGTACCAGCCCTCCACGACCTGTGGCCCCGAGGCCCCGAGGCCCAGCACGAACCGGCCGCCCGAGAGGTGGTCGAGGGTGATCGCCTGCATGGCCGTGGCCGTCGGCGTGCGGGCCGCCATCTGCGCGATGCCGGTGCCGAGCCGCAGGTGCCGCGTGCGCGACCCCCACCAGGCGAGGGGCGTGAAGGCGTCCGAGCCGTACGCCTCCGCCGTCCAGACCGAGTCGAGCCCCAGCGCCTCGGCCGCGACCAGCGCGGGGACGATGCCCCTCGGTGGCTTGCGGGACCAGTAGCCGGTCTGGATGCCGATGCGCAGGGCGCTTCGCGTGCTCATGGGCGGATGCTCCTCGTCGAGGCTGGGACTGGGTACCCGAGACCAGGAGTCTCGGGTAATGCGGCTCACACCCTAGCCGAGGGCGGCGACCCCGGGAGGCGTACCGTCGGATCATGACGACCCTCGAGGACGTCGACCGGCTGGCGTCGGCGCTGCCCGACGTCACCGAGGGTGCGCGGTACCGCGGCCAGAGGACGTGGGCGGTGCGCGACAAGGCCTTCGCGTGGGACCGGCAGTTCAGCAAGGCGGACGTGCGCCGGTTCGGCGACGACCCGGTGCCCGCAGGGCCGATCCTCGCCGTGGCGACCGGGGACCTGGAGGAGAAGGAGGCGGCGCTCGCCGCCCACCCCGTCGCCTGCTTCACCATCCCGCATTTCGACGGCTATCCCGCGGTGCTCGTGCGGCTCGACGCCGCCGACGAGGCCGAGCTGCGCGAGCTGCTCCTGGACGCGTGGTTCGCGAAGGCCCCGGCTGCCCTCGCGGACGCCCACCGCGACCTCCTGGCGTGACCGCCCGGCGCGCGGCACGCCGGGCCCTGTGCCAGCATCGGCCTCGGGCCGGCGCGAGGGGAGAACGGTGGCACCGAAGCAGGTGACGGGCCGCGGGCCGGCGCGCTGGGCCCGGGCGGTGCTCGTGGTCGACGGCGCCGGGTGCTTGGCGGCGGGCGCTGCCCTCGCCGTGCCCGCCGTCGGAGCGCGGGTCGCCCTCCGAGGCCGCTGGCCGGCGGTCGCGGCGCTGGCGCTCACCGGTGCGGGCCTCCTGGCGGGGGCCCGAGACCCGCGCCCCGCGTCCCTGATCCTGGCCGGAGTCGTGAACGCAGGCTGGGTCGCGACCTGTCTCCGCGCGACGTCGGGGCGCGACGACGCGGTGGGGCGTGGGGTGCTCGTGACGACGGCGGTGCTGGACGCCGCCGCGGGCGGGTTGCAGCTCGCGCTAGGTGTGCGGGCGGCCCTGGACGGTCGACGATCCGGAGGTGGGGGGCGGACCGGCGGGGCGAACCTCGCGTGACTCACTGAAGCGTCCGAGACGTGAGGGCCGCATTCTCGCCGGGGAGGTCGAGCACGGCTGGTGGTTCACCGGGCGCGGTCGGCGAGCGTGTTGAGCAGTGCGGCGCCCGTGGCGGCGTCGTGGACCGTGACGACGAGCGACCGCCCCTCGGTGCGCTCCACGAGGAGCGCTTCGCCCCTGCGCAGCACGACGCCCACCCGGCCGCCGCGCCCGACCCGCCAGCCCCACCCGCCGAAATCGGCGAACGGGCTCACCTCGGTCACGGACGCTCGCAGCACTTCGTCCGCCGGCACGTGGGTGCCCGGCCAGCCGAGGGCCGAGCGGACGGTCAGCCCGGTCGCGTCGACCCGCACCGTGAACGCGAACATCGCCACGAACAGCCCCGCGAGCAGCACGGGGATCGCGAGCATCGCCCAGGTCTCGAACGCCACGGCGAGCACCGAGGTGACGAGGATGGCGCCCGCTCCGACAGCGAGGCCCGGCCCGCCCGCGGTCCGGCGCAGCCAGACCGCACGCTCGCCGTCCCGCAGCGCGGCGCGCGGGGCGCCCGGGTCGACCGGGGCCGTCGCGGGCGCCGCCGGGTCGCCCGGGACGAGGAGTGCGACGGCGACGGCGGGCAGCAGCGGCACGAGGAGCGCCGCTGCGGTCCACCAGCCGGGGATCATCACCTGCGAGACGTCGGTGAGGCCGCGCTGCGGCGCCAGGGTGGACAGCAGCGAGGCCGCCAGGAACCCGCCCGACCAGACGCTGCCGCCCGCGGCGAGCCGGCGGGTGGAGGCCGCGGACCCGGCGCGCGTGCCGATGGCGAGGAACAGCGTGAGCAGCCCGACGGCGACGAGGACGAAGACCAGGACGAAAGCGCCCGGCGACAGGAAGCCGTCCGGTGCCCCGGCGCCGCTCCAGTGCGACGCGACCTCGCCCGGCAGCTCGTCGGACCATGACCAGGCGACGAGGGCGGCGCCGAGCGCGAGCAGCGCGCCGACGGCCGTGGGCCATGCCATCGCCCGCCGCGCCCGCGGGCGCCAGGCCTCGGCCCGTGTGTCCGGTCGCGGCGCTCCGGTCGGGGGAGTGGCGGTCATCGGCTCATCGCCTCCTTGACGAGAGTGGTGGTGGTCTCGGTGGAGAGCCGCGCCGCCCTGGCGGCGACGACCAGCCCGGCGACGGCCTGCTCGACGGCGGCTCGCTCGGCGGCAGCCAGGTCGCCCCCCGCCGACGCGGCCACGACGGCGCCCCGGCCGCGTCGCAGCTCGAGGACCCCCTCGTCCCGGAGGGTCTGGTACGCGCGCAGCACCGTGTGCATGTTGAGCTCGAGCGACGTCGCCAGCTCGCGCGCCGCGGGCAGGCGCTCGCCCGGGGAGAGCTCGCCGTGCGCCAGGGCGAGGCGCACCTGCGCGACGAGCTGCGCGTAGAGCGGCTCGTCGCCGGCCGGGTCGATTCTCCACAGCATGCGGCGAAGATAGTTGTTCTAGGGCTACTAGAACAAATCAAGCGACGGCGACGGCTTCCACGACGACGGCCCGCGCCCCCGGGAGGGGCGCGGGCCGTGCGGGGACGTGTGCCCGGAGCGAGCGGGCGTCAGATGACGTACTCGAGCAGCTCCGACGCGTCCTCCACGTGCTGCCCGTGGTCCGGCCGGTGGCCGGGCGACCGCACGTGGGCGGGCACACCGACCGCGACCATGCCGGTGGGCACGTCGCGGACGACGACGGCGTTCGCGCCGATCTGCGCGTCGTCGCCGATCCAGAGCGGGCCGAGGATCTTCGCCCCGGCGCCCACCATGACCCGGTCGCCCAGGGTCGGGTGCCGCTTGCCGCGCGTCATCGAGCGCCCGCCCAGCGTGGAGCCGTGGAACAGGACGCAGTCGTTGCCGACGACGGCGGTCTGGCCGATCACCACGCCCATGCCGTGGTCGATGAAGAGCCGCCGGCCGATCCGCGCCCCCGGGTGGATCTCGATCCCGGTGACCCACCGCGCGGCCTGCGACAGCAGGCGTGCCGGCAGACGCAGCCCGGGGCGGTGCCACATCCGGTGGCTCACCCGGTGGGCCCACACGGCGTGCACGCCCGGGTAGCCCAGCGCCACCTCGAACCGGGAGCGGGCCGCCGGGTCGTGGGCGTGCGCCGCCTCGAGGTCCTCCGCGAGGATCTCGATCAGGTGCCGCAGGCCCGGACGGTGCCCGTCCGGCATCGGGTGGTCCACGTCGCCGTCGATGCCGTCGCGGGCGTCGGCGGGCGCGGTGCGGTGGCTCGACACGTCAGTCCAGCAGGTCCGAGTACAGGATCGTCGACAGGTACCGCTCGCCGAAGTCGGGGATGACGACGACGATCAGCTTGCCGGCGTTCTCGGGCCGCTTCGCGACCTCCAGCGCACCCGCGATCGCGGCGCCCGACGAGATGCCGACCAGCAGGCCCTCCTCCTTGGCGGCGCGACGGGCGAGCTCCACGGACGTCTCGGCGTCGACGTCGAGCACCTCGTCGTACACGGAGGTGTCGAGGATCTCGGGCACGAAGTTGGCGCCGAGGCCCTGGATCTTGTGCGGGCCGGGGGTGCCCCCGTTGAGGATCGGCGACTCGGCGGGCTCGACCGCGACGATCCGCACCTCGGGCTTGCGCTCCTTGAGCACCTGGCCGACGCCCGTGATCGTGCCCCCCGTGCCGATGCCGGAGACGACGACGTCGACCTCGCCGTCGGTGTCGGCCCAGATCTCCTCCGCGGTGGTCTCGCGGTGGATCTTCGGGTTGGCCTCGTTGGCGAACTGGCGGGCGAGGATGGCGCCCGGCCGCTCCGCGGCGATCTTCTCGGCCGCGGCGACCGCGCCCTTCATGCCCTCCGCGCCAGGGGTGAGCACCAGCTCCGCGCCGTACGCGCGAAGCAGCGCGCGGCGCTCCTTCGACATCGTCTCCGGCATCGTGAGGACGACCTTGTAGCCGCGCGCGGCGCCGACCCAGGCGAGGGCGATGCCGGTGTTGCCCGACGTGCCCTCGACGATCGTGCCGCCGGGCTGCAGCGCGCCCGAGGCCTCGGCCGCGTCGATGATCGAGACGCCGATGCGGTCCTTGACGGAGTTGGCGGGGTTGTAGAACTCGAGCTTCGCGACGACCGTCGCGTCGAGGCCGGCGGTGAGCCGGTTGAGCCGGACGAGCGGGGTGCGGCCGATGAGCTTCGTCGCGTCGTCGTAGATGCGTGCCATGGTGATCCTTCTCGAGGAGAGAGCGTGCGGGCGAAGGTGGTGCGGGTGCCGTCGCGTGCGCTCGAGGAGCCTCCCTGGCGGGAGCACGCGGGCGTCGGCAGGTCGGTGCGAGCGCCGCACGGTCGCCGGGACCCGTCAGCCGACGGGTCTGGCGTGGCGTGGACGCTCTACCGACAGCATCGCGGCGTCGTCGCCGCGGCGCACGTCAGGGTGCGGGGCGTCGACGCCGGCACCGTCCCGCGCGAGGGGGCGACGACACGGGGGACGACGTTCGTCATGCCCGGCCCTCCTCGTGGTGCTGTGGTCTGTCGCTGAGTGCGGCGCCGAGCCTAGCCAGGCGTCGACCGATCGACAAGAAGCATCTCACCGATCGACATCGTCGATGGGATCAGGGACACGGGTGCGCGCACGGGGCGGCCGAGGGTGCGGCGCGGGAGGGGGTGATGTGGGTGAGGAGCAGGAGAGGAGCGGGCGACGGGAATCGAACCCGCGTAGCCAGTTTGGAAGACTGGGGCTCTACCATTGAGCTACGCCCGCACGACCGCCCCGGGGACATCGCCGCGGGGTGGGAACGCGGGGCTCACCCTAGCAAAGGTGCTCGGCCCCTCGAGCCGTCGTCCGTGCACGTCGTGGCGTTTCCGGAGGGTGGCCGCACTACACTGACCGAGGTCCCGCGGCAGCCGCGGCGGGCCGCGGGGTGTGGCGCAGCTTGGTAGCGCATCTGCTTTGGGAGCAGAGGGTCGCAGGTTCGAATCCTGTCACCCCGACGAGGTGCCGACGACGCGGTACGGACGAGTGCGAGGAGAACCTCATGACCACCCCGGACCCCGAGACGCCGGGCACGCCCGGGCCGGGCGGCGCGCCGACGCCCCCCGACGGCGCCCAGCCCCAGCAGCCCGCCCCGGGGCCGGCGCACCCGTCCGCTCCTGCGCCCGGGCAGCCGGCGCCCGGTCAGCCCGCCCCGGGCCAGGCCTACCCGGGGCAGCCGTACCCCGGCCAGCCCGTTCCTGGGCAGCCCTACCCGGCGCCGCCGGGGCAGTACGCGCCGGCCTACGGCCAACAGCCCGAGAACCCGGGCAGGACGCTCGGCATTGTGGGCCTGGTGCTGGGCTTCTTCGGCCCGCTGTCGATCGTCGGCCTCGTGCTGTCGATCGTCGGCCTGGTGAAGTCGCGCAAGGTCGGCCAGCCGAACGGCGTCGCCGTCGCCGGCATCGTCGTGAGCGCACTGGTGCTGCTCGGCACGATCGTCCTGGGCGTCGTCCTCGGTGTCGCCGCCGGCCACTTCATCGAGGTCTGCAACGAGCTCGGCTCCGGCGAGCACGTCCAGGGCAACGTCACCTACACCTGCCCCTGACGGCAGCGAGACCGCGCGGCGCCGGGCGCCGCGCGCCGCGACCGACGCGGCGGCCGGACGGCCCCTGTCGGTGGCGTAGGATGGACGGGTTGCCCGTACGTCCGTCGTACGGCCCCGCACCCCGCGCCGCAGCAACCAGGCCGGCTCGCGCCGGTGAGACGCGCGCGCACGCACCCGAACCGTTGGAGACCATCGAAGTGAAGAGCGCCGTCGAGACCCTGGAGCCCACCAAGGTCAAGCTGACCGTCGAGGTGGAGTACGACGAGCTCAAGCCGAGCATCGACCACGCGTACAAGCACATCGCCGAGCAGGTGAACATCCCGGGGTTCCGCAAGGGCAAGGTCCCCCCGCGCATCATCGACCAGCGCGTCGGCTGGGGTGCTGTCGTCGAGCACGCGGTGAACGACGCGCTCTCGGGCTTCTACCGGGACGCCGTGACGTCGGAGTCGCTGCGCCCGCTGGGCCAGCCCGAGGTCGAGGTCACCGAGGTCCCCGCCGCCGCCGGCGAGGGCCAGCTCGCGTTCACCGCCGAGGTCGAGGTCCGTCCTGAGATCACCCTGCCCGAGCTGTCCGACATCGCCATCACGGTGGACAGCACCGAGGTGACGGACGAGGACGTCACGGAGCGCCTGGACGCGCTGCGCGAGCGCTTCGGCACCCTCGTGGGCGTCGACCGCCCGGCGGTCGAGGGCGACTACGTCGTCATCGACCTCAAGGCCGTCATCGGCGACGAGGAGATCGACTCGGTCTCCGGCGTCTCCTACCAGATCGGCGCCGGCAACATGCTGGACGGCCTGGACGAGGCCCTCACCGGCCTGTCGACGGACGAGACCACGACCTTCGCCACCAAGCTCGCCGGCGGCGAGCACGAGGGCGAGGAGGCGCAGGTCACCGTCACGGCCACCGCCGTCAAGGAGCGCGACCTCCCGACGCCGGACGACGACTTCGCCCAGCTCGCCTCGGAGTTCGACACGCTCGAGGAGCTGACGGCGGACCTGCGCGAGCAGGTCGCGTCGATCAAGACGTCGAACCAGGCCGTCGCCGCGCGCGACCTGCTGCTCGAGAAGCTCCTGGAGGCCGTGGAGGTGCCCGTCCCGTCGGGCGCCGTCGAGGCCGAGGTGCACCGCCACCTGGAGTCGGAGAACCGGCTCGAGGACGACGAGCACCGCGCCGAGGTCACCGAGGACGCCACGAAGGCCCTCAAGAACCAGATCCTGCTCGACACGCTGGCCGAGAAGCTCGAGGTCCAGGTGGGCCAGGGCGAGCTCGTCGAGTACCTGGTCCAGGCCTCGCAGCAGTACGGCATGGACCCGAACCAGTTCATCTCGTCGCTCGACCAGGGCGGCCAGATCCCCGCCATGGTCGGTGAGGTCGCCCGCTCGAAGGCGCTCGCCGTCGCCCTGCGCGACATCGAGGTCAAGGACTCCGAGGGCAACGTCGTCGACCTGACCGAGTTCATCGGCACCGAGGAGGACGACGCCGCGGCCGCCGAGGTCGAGGGCGCCGACGAGGTCGCCGAGCCTGCCGAGCAGGCCGAGGAGACCCAGGAGGCCCCGGAGGAGACGGCCAAGGCCTGACCCACCCGGAACCCCCGACGGCCCGCATCGTCCTCACGGACGGTGCGGGCCGTCGTCGTCCCCGCCGCGCGCGGCCCGAGCGGCCCCGCGGGCCTCGCCGCGGATCACCGCCGCGACGCCCAGGCCGCTGAGCGCGAGCCCGACCCCGGTGGCGGGGGAGAGCGCCTCGCCGAACAGCCCGGCGCCGGCCAGCGTGGTGGTCGGGACGACCAGGAACAGCAGCGCGTTGAGCGTCGTGACGTCCACGCGCCGCAGCAGGGTCCAGTAGAGGCCGTAGGCGGCCAGGGACGGGACGAGGGCGAGGAAGACGGTCGACCCCCAGAAGCCGGCGTCCGCCGGGGGCACGACCGTCCCGGTGGCGAGCGCGATCACCAGGAGGGCGATCGCGGCCACGGCCGCGTGCAGGGCGAGCATCGGGACGGCCGGCAGGGCGGCCGGCCGGCGGCGCTCCACGAACGTCGCGCTCACCAGCGAGGCGACGGCGGCCGCCGGCAGCGCGTACGCCCAGGGGGGAGCGGCGGTGACCCGGAGGTCGGCCGCGACGAGGAAGGCGACGCCGACGGACGCCGTCGCGAGGCCCGCCCACTGCAGGCGCCGGACGCGCTGCCCCAGCAGGGGGCCCACCAGCGTCGCGACGAGCACCGGCTGCACGGCGTCCACGAGCGACGTCGCGCCGGTGCTCACGCCCAGGCCGATCGCGCCGTACACGGGCAGCACGTACCCGACCTGGGACAGCAGGCCGACGACGACGTGGTGCGTCGTCGCGCGGGGCCGGGCGAGGTGCGGCGCCGCGGCGGCGCCCGTGACGGGGCGGCCGGCGCGCCGCCGGTGGCGGGCGGGCCGGAGGAGCCGGGCGAGCCCGAGGGCGGCCCCGAGCACCGCCGCCACGACCACGAACCGCCACAGCAGCAGCGTCGGCACGGGCGCCTGCCCGGTGCCCAGCTTCGCCCCGAGGAAGCCGGAGCTCCACGACAGCACGAACGCGGCGGAGGCGAGGGCCGTCACGACCCCCGTGGGTATACCGATCTGTCTACTCATCGCTCCCAATATACAGATCTGTATAGTCGGTCGCATGACCGAGCAGACCACCCTCACGCCGGCCGCGCGCAGGATCCTCGACGCCGCTTCCCGCCTCTTCTACGCCCGAGGGCTGCACGCCGTCGGCGTCGACACCATCGCGGCCGAGGCGGGCGTCACGAAGAAGACGCTGTACGACCGGTTCGGCTCGAAGGAGGCGCTGGAGGTCGCGTACCTGCGCGCGCGCGACGCGCGGTGGGAGGAGCACCTGCGCGAAGCCCTGGCCGTGCGCCCCGACGCCGGCGTCGACCGGGTGCTCGTCCTCTTCGACGCCGTCGAGGGCTGGATGGCGGCCGAGGGCGGGCGGGGCTGCGCGGCGATCAACGCGCGGGCGGAGGTGGACGACCCGGCGCACCCGGTCGCCGTCGAGGTCGCGCGCCAGAAGGAGTGGGTGCGCCGCCTGGTGTCCCACGAGTGCCGGGCGGCCGGGCTCGCGCGGCCCGACGAGCTCGCGGACGCGCTCGTGCTCCTCTACGACGGCGCCCTCGCGGCGTCGGGGACCGGCGTCCCCGGCGGCCCGTTCGGCACCGCGCGCCGTGCCGCGGCGACGCTGTGCGGCGCTCACGGGGGCTGACCGCCGCGCCGACCCCGTGCCCGTGTGCGCCCGCAGCGAAAAGGCCCCACGCCGGGACGTTTCGCGTGCCTGCCGCACGTTAGGGTCGATCGACGGCGATGACGAAGGAGACGGACGTGAACGACTTGCTGGCGATGGACGGTGCGACGCCGGTGGCGCGCGCCGATGGCCTGGGCCTCGGCCTCAACGACTCCATCTACAACCGGCTCCTCAAGGAGCGCATCATCTGGCTCGGCTCGGAGGTGCGCGACGAGAACGCGAACGCCATCTGCGCCCAGATGATGCTGCTGGCCGCGGAGGACCCGGACAAGGACATCTGGCTGTACATCAACAGCCCCGGCGGCTCCATCACGGCCGGCATGGCGATCTACGACACGATGCAGTACATCCAGCCCGACGTCGCGACCATCGCGATGGGCATGGCGGCGTCGATGGGGCAGTTCCTGCTGTCTTCCGGCGCCAAGGGCAAGCGCTACATCACCCCGCACGCCCGCGTGCTGATGCACCAGCCCTCGGGCGGCGTCGGCGGCACCGCGACCGACGTGCGGATCGGCGCGCAGCTGATCATGCACATGAAGAAGGTGCTCGCCGAGCTGACGTCGGAGCAGACCGGCAAGCCGCTCGAGCAGATCCTCAAGGACAACGACCGCGACAGCTGGTTCACCGCGGACGAGGCCCTCGAGTACGGCTTCGTCGATCACGTGGTCACCAACGCCTCCTCGGTCTCGGGCGGCGGCGGCACGGCGGCGTCCTGAGCGGACGCACCCCGATCGCCCCGTCCCGCGAGGACACCACCGACCTTCACTTGAGGAGACAACCGTGAGCCACTCCGAGGAGTACCAGTTCGCCCTCCGGGCGCAGAGCCTGGCCGGCGCCGCGGGCCGCCCCGGTGGCGTCGCGCTGCCGCACGGCGCCCCGTCGTCGCGGTACGTGCTGCCGCAGTTCGAGGAGCGCACCGCGTACGGGTTCAAGCGCCAGGACCCCTACACCAAGCTGTTCGAGGACCGCATCATCTTCATGGGCGTCCAGGTCGACGACGCGTCGGCGGACGACATCATGGCGCAGCTGCTGGTCCTGGAGAGCCAGGACCCCGACCGCGACATCATGATCTACATCAACAGCCCGGGCGGGTCGTTCACGGCCATGACGGCGCTGTACGACACGATGCAGTTCATCAAGCCGCAGATCCAGACCGTGTGCCTGGGCCAGGCGGCGTCCGCCGCCGCCGTGCTGCTGGCCGCCGGCCAGCCCGGCAAGCGCCTCGCCCTGCCGAACGCGCGCGTGCTGATCCACCAGCCCGCGATGGAGGGCGGCGGCTACGCGCAGGCGTCGGACATCGAGATCCACGCCAACGAGCTCATCCGCATGCGCGAGTGGCTCGAGGAGACGCTGGCGTCGCACACCGGCAAGACCGTGGACCAGATCCGCGAGGACATCGAGCGCGACAAGATCCTCACCGCCGCGCAGGCGAAGGACTACGGCCTGGTCGACCAGGTGCTCGAGAGCCGCAAGCCGGCCGCCCTCGCGGCGCGCTGACCTGCACGGTCACGGGGCCCGTGGTCCCCTCGCGGAGGGGACCACGGGCCCCGTGACACGACGCACCGGGGTACTCGGCTGACAACGGCGCCCCCGTGGTGTGGAATGGACGCAGGACCAGCACTCAGGACATGGAGGCTCCCGGTGGCTCGGATCGGTGACGGTGCAGACCTGCTCAAGTGCTCGTTCTGCGGGAAGTCGCAGAAGCAGGTCAAGAAGCTGATCGCCGGCCCCGGCGTGTACATCTGCGACGAGTGCATCGACCTGTGCAACGAGATCATCGAGGAGGAGCTCGGCGAGGCGGCCGAGCTGGGGCTCACGGAGCTGCCCAAGCCGCGCGAGATCTTCGACTTCCTCGAGCAGTACGTCATCGGCCAGGAGCCGGCCAAGCGAGCGCTGGCCGTGGCGGTCTACAACCACTACAAGCGGGTGCAGGCGGGCGAGGCCGCGCGCGACGGGGACGACGCCGTCGAGATCGCGAAGTCGAACATCCTGCTCATCGGCCCCACGGGCACCGGCAAGACCTACCTGGCGCAGACCCTGGCGAAGATGCTCAACGTCCCGTTCGCCATCGCGGACGCCACGGCCCTCACGGAGGCCGGGTACGTGGGCGAGGACGTCGAGAACATCCTGCTCAAGCTCATCCAGGCCGCCGACTACGACGTCAAGAAGGCCGAGACGGGGATCATCTACATCGACGAGGTCGACAAGGTGGCCCGCAAGGCGGAGAACCCGTCGATCACGCGCGACGTGTCCGGCGAGGGCGTGCAGCAGGCGCTCCTGAAGATCATCGAGGGCACGACGGCGTCGGTGCCCCCGCAGGGCGGGCGCAAGCACCCGCACCAGGAGTTCATCCAGATCGACACCACGAACGTGCTGTTCATCGTGGCGGGCGCGTTCGCCGGCCTCGACGACATCGTGGCCTCCCGCGCCCGCAAGCGCGGCATCGGGTTCAGCGCCCCCATGGAGACCGTCGTCGACGACGACCTGTTCGCCGAGGTGCGGCCCGAGGACCTGCAGAAGTACGGCCTCATCCCCGAGTTCATCGGGCGGCTGCCCGTCATCGCCTCCGTGTCCCCGCTGGACCGCGAGGCGCTGGTGCGGATCCTCACGGAGCCCCGCAACGCGCTCGTCAAGCAGTTCCAGCGCATGTTCGAGATCGACGGCGTGGAGCTCGAGTTCGACCAGGAGGCGGTCGAGGCGATCGCCGAGCAGGCGCTGCTGCGCGGCACCGGGGCGCGCGGCCTGCGCGCCATCATGGAGGAGGTCCTCCAGCAGGTGATGTTCGACGTGCCGAGCCGCGACGACGTGGAGCGGGTGGTCGTGTCGCGCGAGGTGGTGCTGGAGAACGTCAACCCGACGCTCGTGCCGCGCACGTCGCCCGTGCGCCGCCGCCCCCCGCGGGAGAAGTCGGCCTGACCCCCGGCGGGTACCGCAGGGTTCCGTGCCGGGGCCCCGTCAGGAGCGGGGTGCCGCGTACAGGGCGTCGACCTCGTCCGCGAAGTCGCGCAGCACCAGGTCCCGCTTCACCTTGAGCGACGGCGTGAGGTACTCGTTCGCCTCCGTGAAGTCGCCCTCGAGCACGCGGAACTTGCGGATCGACTCGGCGCGAGACACCGCGGTGTTCGCCTCCTCGACCGCGGCGTCCAGCGCCGCGAGCACGCGCGGGTCGGTCCGCGCCGCACCCACCGACATCGGGGGCATCCCCTGGGTGGCCAGCCACCCGGGCAGCATCTCCGCGTCCAGCGTGACGAGGGCGCCGATGAACGGCCGGCCGTCGCCGACCACCACGACCTGCGAGACCAGGGGGTGGGCGCGCACCCGGTCCTCCAGGGGCGCGGGGGCCACGTTCTTGCCGCCCGCGGTCACGATGATCTCCTTGGTGCGCCCCGTGATGCGCAGGTGCCCGTGGTCCAGCGCGCCGACGTCGCCCGTGCGGAACCAGCCGTCCACCACGGCGCGGGAGGTGAGGTCCGGGCGGCCCCGGTAGCCGCGGAACAGGTGGGGCCCCGCCACGAGCACGGAACCGTCGTCGTCCACCCGCACCGACGTGCCGGGGAACGGCGGGCCGACCGTGCCGATGCGCAGGTCGGAGGGGAGGTTCACCGCGGTCGGCGCCGTGGTCTCGGTGAGGCCGTACCCCTCGAGCACCGTCAGCCCGGCGCCCCGGAAGAAGTGGCTCAGTCGGTCGCCGAGCGGTGCGCCGCCCGAGATGGCGTACCGCAGCGAGCCGCCCATCGCCGCCCGCAGCTGCGCGAGGACCAGGCGGTCGGCCACGGCGTGGCGCGCCCGCAGGCCCACCGGGACGCCGCCGTCGTCGAGGGCGCGCGAGTACTGGCCCGACACGCGGGCGGCCCAGGCGAACACGCGCCGCCGCGCGGGGGAGCCCGCGCGCTGCTCGGCGGAGTTGTAGACCTTCTCGAACACGCGCGGGACGGCCAGCAGGAAGGTGGGGCGGAAGGTCCGCAGGTCGCCGGTGAGCGTCTTGACGTCCGGGAGGTGGCCGAGGACGGAGCTGCTGGCGATCACGGCGACCTGGATGAGCCGGGCGAAGACGTGCGCCAGGGGGAGGAACAGGACCGTGCGCGCGCCGTCGGCCTCCAGCAGCTCGGGGAGGGCCAGGCGGGCGTTCATCGCCAGGTGCGCGAAGTTCCCGTGGGTGAGCTCGGCGCCCTTGGGGCGTCCGGTCGACCCGGAGGTGTAGACGATCGTCGCGAGGTCGTCGCGGCCAACGGCGTCGCGCCGGGCGGCGACGTCGCGCGCCGGTACCGGGGCGGCGGCCTCGCGCAGCTCGTCGACGGCGCCCGTCGAGATCACCAGGAGGTCCTCGAGGTCGGGCAGGTCGTCCCGCACCTGGCGGACGGCGTCGGCATGGGCGGGCGTCTCCACCACGACGAGGCGCGCTCCGGAGTCCGAGAGGATCCAGCGGACCTGGTCGGGGGAGGACGTCTCGTAGACGGGGACGACGACGGCCCCGGCGGCCCACGCCGCGAAGTCGAGCAGCGTCCACTCGTAGCGCGTGCGCGACATGATCGCGACGCGGTCGCCCGGCTGGATCCCGCGGGCGACGAGACCGCGCGCGACGGTCAGGACGTCGGCCTGGAACTCTCCGGCGCTGACCGGCACCCAGGACCCGTCGGTCGCCGCGCGGCGCTCGATCAGCGGCTGATCCCCGGCCCTGGCCACCCGGTCCGCCAGCAGCGTGCTGATGCTCGTGCCCTCGGGCACGTCCACGAGGCTCGGCGTCGTCGCGACCGTCATCTGCTCTCTCTCCGTGCGGGCGGCGCCGTGCGGGCGCCGCCGTGCTCCAGGTCCGTGGGTCGGTGGCCGTGTCGAGGCCGATCAGGGACCTTACACGCTCGTCATGGGCCCGGCTCACCGTGGCGGACGCCGCAGCGCCCGCTCCGTGGGCCCGGGGCCGGACGTCGCCGCGGGCTCGTAGGATCGACCCATGCCCGACACCCCTGACGAGACCACGTCCGCGCCGGTCGGCCGCCCCGCGGCGGGAGCGATGCCGCAGGAGATCCTCGACCTGCGCGCGAGCATCGACAACATCGACGCCGCCCTGGTGCACCTGCTGGCCGAGCGGTTCAAGATGACCCGGCGCGTGGGCGAGCTCAAGGCCGTGGGCGGGCTGCCGCCCGCCGACCCGTCGCGCGACCGGCAGCAGGTGGACCGGCTCAAGGACCTCGCCGCGGGCGCGGGCCTCGACCCGGAGTTCACCGAGCAGTTCCGCAACTTCATCGTCTCCGAGGTGATCCGCCATCACGAGCGGATCGCCGAGGAGCACGCCGCCGGGCGGCTCAAGGGCGAGCTGCCGCCCCTGGACACCTACGCTTGAAGGGGTGAGATCTGACCCGGTGCGCGGAGGCGCGCACGGGGTCGTGGGCGCCCGGCCGACGAGGTGGCGTCGGGCGCGGATCCGTCGCAGGCTGGAGGCCACAGCCGACGACGGACACCAGGGGGACCACGGATGAAGATCGACTGGCTCAAGCCCCTCGTCGGCCGCCCCGGACCGTTCGCGACCGTCTACCTGGACGCGACGCCCTCGGCCGAGGCGGGCGACAGGGACGTCGCGAACCGGTGGCGGGCGGTGCGACGATCTCTCGAGCGGCAGTCCGCGCCCACGGGGGTGCTCGACGCCCTCGAGGAGGCGGTGCTGCGGCCCACGCGGGTCACGGGCGCGCACGGCAGGGTGCTCATCGCGGAGGACGGCGGGGTCGCCGTGGACCGCGTGCTGCGCAACCCGCCCGCCCTCGCCACGGGCGTCTGGCTGCCCGTGCCGGCGCTGCTGCAGGCGGCGCTCGCCGCGGACGAGGCGGTGGACGCGCTGTGCGTCGCCGTCGACCGCAGCGGCGCCGACTTCTGGCCCTGCGACGCCGGGGGCCGGGCCAACGGGGCCCGAGAGACCTTCGCCGCCCCGCACGACGAGGTGAGCAAGACGTCCAGCCCCGGCACGAAGCGGGCCACGATCGAGTCCCGGGCCGAGGATTCCTGGGAGCGCAACGCGGAGGCCGTGGCGGCCGAGATCGACCGCCGGGTGGCCGAGGCCCGGCCGGAGGTCGTGCTGCTCACCGGGGACGTCCGCGCGGTCAAGCTCGTGCGCGCCGAGCTCGGGCAGGAGGCCGGCCGGCGCACCGTGGAGGTCATGGGCGGCGGCCGCGGCCAGGGCGTGCGGGCCGCCGACTTCGCGGCGAGCGTCGAGGACGCCCTCGACTCCTACCGCGAGCGGCGGCGCGAGGTGGTGCTCGCCGAGTACCGGCAGGACCAGGGCCGGGAGGAGGGCGCCGTCTCGTCGGTCGACGACGTGGTGTCCGTCCTCGCGCGGGGGCAGGTGAAGGCCCTGGTGCTGGCGGAGGAGATCGCGCTGGACGCGACGTCGGCCCTCGCCGCCTCCGGGGCCGGGGGGCCGGGCGGCCTCAACGGCCTGCTGGGCGGCCGCACGCTGTGGATCGGGCCGGACCCGATGCACATCGCGTCGTCGCGGGCCGGTCTGACGGACCTCGGCCTCGCGGACGGGCTCGAGGAGCTGCCCGCGACGTCGGCCCTGCTCCGCGCGGCGATCGCCCAGGACGCGGCGCTGACGTTCGCCCCCGAGGGTTCCGTCGACCTGGTGGACGGCGTCGGGGCCACCCTGCGCTGGCACGACGACGGGACGCCGAAGGAGGTCGCCGCGACCATGAGCGGCGACGGCGACCGGTTCCGTTCGCCGAGGTAGTCCAGGATTCGCCGAGGTAGTTCGAAGGGCGGTCCGCAGAAGTGCGGGCCGCCCTTCGAGCTACCTTTGCGATCGTCGAGCTACCTCGGCGAGAGGGTCAGGCCTTCGGCTTGCGGGCCGGGGGCTCGCCCAGCTCGGAGGCCGTGACGACGATGCCGCCCTGGACGTCCGGGTTGCCCTGGCCCTCGGCGGCCTCGACGACGTCGAGGGTGCCGGTGGCGCGGCCGGCGCCGCGGACGTCGTCGAGCGCGGACCGGACGCCGTCGAGCAGCGCGGCCGGCACGGCCATGGAGGCTGCGAGGATCGGGGTCCGCATCGAGACCTTGGCCTCCGACTTGATCTTGCGCAGGGCGGCGAGGGCGTGGCCCGCGGCCGTGAGCTGCACGAGGTCGGCGTCGCCGGCGGCCGCGCGCAGCGGCGCGGACGCGGGCCACGGCGCGTGGTGCACCGAGCCGGCGCGCCACCACGACCAGACCTCCTCGGTGGCGAACGGCAGGAACGGCGCCAGGAGCCGCAGCAGGGTGTCGACCGCGACGGCGAGCGCCGTCCGGGCCGACTCCGTCTCCGCAGTCACCTCGGTGGCCGCGGCGCCCGCGCCGTACGCGCGGTCCTTGACCAGCTCGAGGTAGTCGTCGCAGAACGTCCAGAAGAACGTCTCCGTGACCTCGAGGGCGCGCGTGTGGTCGTAGGCCTCGAACGCCGCGGTGGCCTGCTCCACGACCTTCGCCAGCCCGGCGAGCATCGCCCGGTCCAGCGGCACGGTGACCCGGGCCGGGTCGAGCACGATCTCGCCGGCGCCGGTCTCGGGGTCCACGCCGAAGGTCAGCGCGAACTTCGAGGCGTTGAGGACCTTGATCGCGAGGCGGCGGCCGATCTTCATCTGGCCGACCTCGAACGCGGCGTCGGTGCCGAGGCGGGCGGCCGCGGCCCAGTAGCGCACCGCGTCGGCGCCGTGCTCCTCGAGCAGGCCCATCGGCGTGACCACGTTGCCCTTGGACTTGGACATCTTCTTGCGGTCCGGGTCGAGGATCCAGCCGCTGATCGCCGCGTGCTTCCAGGGCAGGACGCCGCACTCGAGGTGGGAGCGCACCACCGAGGAGAACAGCCAGGTGCGGATGATGTCCTGGCCCTGCGGGCGCAGGTCCATCGGGTAGACGCGCTCGAAGAGGTCCGCGTCCCGCTCCCAGCCGGAGACGATGAGCGGCGACAGGGACGAGGTCGCCCAGGTGTCCATGACGTCGGCGTCGCCGACGAAGCCGCCCGGCTCGCCGCGCTGGGACTCCTCGTAGCCGGCCGGGGCCTGCGACGTCGGGTCGACGGGCAGCTCGGCCTCCGACGGCACGATGGGGTGCTCGTGGTCCACGTCGCCGGACGCGGTCACGGGGTACCAGAGCGGCACGGCCACGCCGAAGAAGCGCTGGCGCGAGATGAGCCAGTCGCCGTTGAGGCCGTTGACCCAGTTCTCGTAGCGCACGCGCATGAAGTCGGGGTGGAAGTCGAGCTCCTTGCCCCGCGCGAGCAGCTCGGCCTTGAGGTCCCGGGCCTCCCAGTCGCGCCCGCCGTTGCGGATGTACCACTGGCGGGAGGTGACGATCTCGAGGGGCTTGTCGCCCTTCTCGAAGAAGTTCGTCATGCGTTGGGTGGCGCTGGGCTCGCCGTCGAGGTCGCCCGAGGCGCGCAGCGCGTCGACGACGGCGGTCCGGGCGGAGAACGCGGTCTTGCCCGCCAGCTCCTCGGCGTACAGGGCCTCGCCGGGGCCGCCCGCGATCCAGGCCGGGGTCTCGCGGCTGAGGCGGCCGTCGCGCTGGATGACCGAGCGCGTGGCGAGCTGCAGCTCGCGCCACCACTGCACGTCGGTGAGGTCGCCGAAGGTGCAGCACATCGCGATGCCCGCGCCCTTGTCCATGGAGGCGGCCGGGTGCGCGAGCACCGGCACCTCGACGCCGAACAGCGGGGAGGTGACGGTGGTGCCGAACAGGTCCCGGTACCGCTCGTCGTCCGGGTGGGCGATGAGCGCCACCACGGCGGGGATCAGCTCGGGGCGGGTGGTCTCGATGAAGACCGGCTCCGCGCCGTCCGGCCGGTGGAACGCGACCCGGTGGTAGAAGCCCGGGTACTCGCGCGCCTCGAGCTCGGCCTGGGCGACGGCGGTCTGGAACGTCACGTCCCACAGGCCCGGCGCCTCGGCCTGGTAGGCCTCGCCACGGGCGAGGTTGCGCAGGAAGGCGCGCTGCGACGCCGCGCGGGAGGTGGCGTCGATCGTCTGGTAGTTCTGGGCCCAGTCGACGGACAGGCCGAGGCGGCGCCACAGCTCCTCGAACTGGCGCTCGTCGTCGGCGGTGAGGCGCTCGCACAGCTCGATGAAGTTGCGGCGGCTGACCGGCACCTGGTCGCCGGGCTTGACGTTCTTGCCGTCGGTGCCCTGGTGCGGCGGCTCGAAGCCCTCGACGTACGGCAGGGACGGGTCGCAGCGCACGCCGTAGTAGTTCTGCACCCGGCGCTCGGTGGGCAGGCCGTTGTCGTCCCAGCCCATCGGGTAGAAGACCTTCTTGCCGCGCATGCGCCAGAAGCGCGCGACGGTGTCGGTGTGGGTGTAGCTGAACACGTGGCCCACGTGCAGGGAGCCGGAGACCGTGGGCGGCGGCGTGTCGATCGAGTAGACCTGCTCGCGCGTGGCCGTGCGGTCGAACGCGTACGTGCCGTCGGCGGACCAGCGCTCGTCGAACCGCTGCTCCAGGCCGTCGAGGCTGACCTTGTCCGGTACCTCCCGGACCACCGCGCGCACGACGTCGCCGGCTACCGCGCCGGTCGAGGGGGTCGCTGCGGGGGTCTGCGCGGGCGCGGTCGGCGCCTCGTGGGTCGGGAAGTCGCTCATGGTCGGCCATTCTCCCAGATCCGTGGCCGCACTCCGCTCACGGATATCTCACCAAATGGATGACCGTGTCATAGTGTGGACAGGCGCTCTGGCGGGCGTGGGAACCGTCGTAGGGTGACGGCCGACGTCCTCGGGCGTCACCCCTCGAAATCGTCCGGACCCCGCTCGGCGGGCCGGACCACAGCGTCCCGGGAGGACGAGATGCAGGCGATGTGTTGTCGGTGCTGTCACCGCCGCTTCGCCCTGACCGTCTGATCCCCGAGGAGCTCTCATGACGCTCGACCACGCCGACGAGCTGGTCGTGCCCGAGGGCCAGCCCGCGCCCGCAGCCCCCGGCCGCCGCACGTTCTGGCACCGCTTCGCGCGGGACCGTTTCGCCGTCGCGGGCGCCGTCGTGGTGGTGCTCTACGTCCTCGTGGCCCTGCTCGCCCCCGCGATCACCGGCCTGCTCGGCGTCGACCCGTACACGTACGACCTGGACGCCCTCGACGCGACGGGCGCCCCGGCGGGCTGGGGCGGCGGCATCAGCGCCGAGCACTGGTTCGGCGTCGAGCCGCTGACCGGGCGCGACCTCTTCGCGATCGTGCTCATGGGCTCGCGGACGTCGCTGGTCGTGGGCATCGGTGCCACCGTGGTCTCGATGCTCATCGGCACGCTGCTCGGGCTGCTCGCCGGCTACCTCGGCGGCTGGGTCGACTGGGTCGTCAGCCGCGGCGTCGACGTGATGCTGGGCCTGCCCGCGCTGATCTTCATGATCGCCATCGGCGCCGTGGTGCCGGACTCCTTCCCGCCGCTCCTGCTGCTGGTGCTCGTCATCGGCTTCTTCAGCTGGTCGTCGGTGGCGCGCGTCGTGCGCAGCCAGGCGCTCGGGCTGCGCACGCGCGGCTTCGTCCGGGCCTCCCAGGCGCTCGGCGCCGGGCACGGGCACGTGCTGTTCCGCCAGGTGCTGCCCAACCTCGCCGCCACCATCGTCGTCTTCGCGACCATCAGCATCCCCGGCGCGATCGGCGCCGAGGCCGCGCTGTCCTTCCTGGGCGTCGGCGTGCCGCCGCCGACGCCGTCGTGGGGGCGGTCCATCGGGGACGCCGTCACCTGGTTCAGCTCGGACCCGATGTACCTGCTCTTCCCCGGCGTCGCGCTGTTCGGCATCACCCTCGCGTTCAACGCGTTCGGCGACGGCCTGCGCGACGCCCTCGACCCACGGTCCGGAGGCCGCAAGTGAACGCCCTGCGGTTCGGCGGCACCCGCCTCGCGAGCATGGTCTTCGTGCTGCTCACGGTGTCCCTGCTGACGTACGCCGTCTTCGTGCTGCTGCCCGCCGACCCGGCGCAGCTCGCCTGCGGGCGTCCGTGCACCCCCGAGCGCCTCGAGACCGCGCGCGCGTTCATGGGCCTCGACCAGAACTTCCTCGTGCAGTGGTGGAACTTCGTCACGGGGATCTTCACGGGCCGCACCTTCGGGTCCGCGGGCGCGGAGATCTCCTGCCCGGCGCCCTGCCTGGGCTACTCCTTCGTGCTGCGCCAGCCGGTGACCGACCTCATCGTCGGCCGCCTCCCGGTCACGTTCTCGATCGCGATCGGCGCCGCCGTCCTGTGGCTGCTCGCCGGCGTGGCCGGGGGCGTCGTCGCGGCCGTGCGGCGCGGCACGGCGGCCGACCGGGCGATCATGGTCACCGCCATCACCGGCGTCTCGGCGCCGAGCTACCTCGTGGGCCTGCTCGGCATCCTGCTCTTCGGCTTCACGCTCGACATGGTGCCGGTCAACGGGTACGTGCCCTTCACGACCAGCCCGGTCGACTGGGCGTGGCACCTGGTGCTGCCGTGGTGCGTGCTCGCGTTCCTGTCGGCGGCGATCTACGCCCGGCTGACCCGCGCCCAGATGCTCGACGCGCTCGGCTCGGAGTACGTGCGCACCGCCCGCGCCAAGGGCATCACGGAGCGCCGCGTCGTGACCCGGCACGCGCTGCGCAACGTGCTGGTGCCGGTGGTCACGCTGTTCGGCCTCGACCTGGGCGTGCTGCTGGGCGGCACGGTCATCACCGAGAAGGTGTTCTCGATGGCCGGGCTCGGCGCCCTCCTGCTCGACGCCGTCGGCAACACCGACGTCCCCCTCCTGGTCGGCGTCACCTTCTTCTCCGCGGCCCTCATCGTGGTCGCCAACCTGCTCGTCGACGTCGTCTACGGCGTCATGGACCCGCGGGTGCGCGCATGAGCGCCCGCCCGTACGTGGGGTGGTTCCCGGCGCTGCCGCACGCGCCGCGATGTCCCGACGTCGACCGATGTCCGCGCGTCGCACGCCGTCCCCACCCCCCACGTACCTCCCGAGAGGCCCTGAACCCATGACCCGCAACCTCGCCCGCCGACGGTCCGTCGGCGCCGTCTCCGCCGTCGCCGCGCTCGCGCTCGTGCTCACCGCGTGCGGTGCGAACGACCAGGACGACAGCACGACGGGCAGCCCCGCCGCCGTCCAGAAGGGCGGCACCCTGCACATCCTCACGTCGGCGCCGTCCATCAACTGGGACCCGGCGACGAGCCAGAACCTCGCGATCACGACCCTCGGCCTGGTCGAGCGCCGCCTCACCGCGTGGCAGACCAACCCCGACGGCAGCACCGAGGTGGTGCCCGACCTCGCCACCGACACCGGCACCGTGTCCGACGACGGCAAGACCTGGACGTTCACCCTCAAGGACGGCGTGACGTTCGAGGACGGCACGCCGATCACGGCGCAGGACGTCAAGTACTCGGTGGAGCGGTCGTTCGCCCCGGAGCTCTCCGGTGGCCTGAGCTACCACAAGAGCCTGCTGGTGGGCGGCGACGACTACACCGGCCCGTACGACGGCAAGGAGCTCGACTCGATCGAGACGCCCGACGAGAAGACGATCGTCTTCCACCTGGACAGCGCGTACGGCGACTGGCCGTGGATCGTCTCGATGCCCGCCTTCGGCGCGGTGCCGGAGGACAAGGACGACGTCTCGACCTACACCACCACCCCCGTGGCGACCGGTCCCTACAAGGTGGTCGAGACGCAGGAGGGCACCGCCGTCACGCTCGAGCGCAACGACGCCTGGGACGCCTCGACCGACGAGGTCCGTACCGCCGGCCCCGACTCGATCGTGTTCGAGCTCGGCCAGGACGAGACCGTCGTGGCGCAGCGCCTCATCGCCGACGCGGGCGACGACCAGAACGCCTTCGGCGCGACGTTCGTCCCGGCGGCGCAGCTCTCCCAGGTGCAGAACGATGCGGCCGCCAAGGAGCGCCTCGTCACGTCCGGCCCGGGCGCGCTGGCCTACCTCGCGATCAACACCGAGGCCGAGGGTCTCGACGACGTGAAGGTGCGCCAGGCGATCCAGTACGCCGTGGACAAGCAGGCGTTCCAGGTGGCGTCCGGCGGCGCGATCGCCGGCGACGTCGCGACCACGCTCATCACTCCCGGCATCCCGGGCCGCGAGGACTACGACCTGTACCCGGCGGAGCCGTCCGGCGACCCGGACAAGGCGAAGGACCTGCTGGCGGACGCCGGCTGGAAGGACCGGGCGCTGCGCCTCGTCGTCACGGACGACGCCCCCACGCTGGCCAAGGCGCAGGCCATCCAGCAGGGCCTGGAGCGCGCCGGGCTCACGGTGAAGATCGTGTCGCAGCCGTCCGAGGTCTGGACGCAGACGGTCACGCAGGGCGACGGCTCGGACTACGACCTCACGCTCTCGTCGTGGCAGCCGGACTTCCCGAGCGCGAACGGCAACATCCAGCCGCTCTTCGCGTCGTCGCAGATCGGCGACGGCGGGTACAACCTGTCCCGGTACTCGAACGCGGACGTCGACGCGCTCATCGAGCAGGCGACCGTGGAGACCGACCCGGACGCCGCGGCCGCGATCTGGGCCCAGGCCGACAAGGCGATCGGCGAGGACTCGCCCGTCGTCCCGCTGATCTACACGAAGAACTCGTTCCTGCACGGCTCCAAGGTGCAGAACTTCGAGATCCCGGACTTCCCGGCCTACCCGAACTACCTGAAGGTCTCGCTGGCCCCGTGAGCACCGACCTTCGCGACGGGCAGCCCCTCCTGCAGGTGGAGGGGCTGTCCGTCGTGTTCGACGAGGCGTCCGGGCCCGCCGTGGACGGCTCGGCCTGGGCGCTGCGCCCGGGCCGGGTCACGGCGCTGGTGGGGGAGTCCGGCTCCGGCAAGTCCGTCTCCGCGATGGCGGTGCTCGGGCTCCTGCCGCCGAGCGCCGCCGTGACCGGGAGCATCCGGTACGAGGGCGCCGAGCTCGTGGGCGCCGGTCCTGAGCGGTTCCGCGCCGTGCGCGGCGCGGTGTTCTCGCTGGTCTCGCAGGAGCCGATGAGCGCGTGGAACCCCGTGCTCACGATCGGCGACCAGGTGGCCGAGGCGGTGCGGGCGCACGCGAGCGTGCCCCGCGCCGCGGCACGCGCCCGCGTGCTGGACCTGTTGCGGGAGGCGGGCCTGCCCGAGCCCCAGCGGATCGCGCGGTCGTACCCGCACCAGCTCTCGGGCGGGCAGCTGCAGCGCGCCCTCATCGCGATGGCGCTGTCGCAGGACCCGGTCGCCATCGTCGCGGACGAGCCGACCACGGCCCTCGACGTCACGGTGCAGGCCGACATCCTCGACCTGCTGCGCCGCCTGCGGGACACCCGCGGCACGGCGGTGCTGCTCATCACGCACGACATGGGCGTGGTCGCGGACCTGGCGGACGACGTCGTCGTGATGCGCGACGGCCGCGTCGTCGAGCACGCGCCCGTGCGCGAGCTGTTCGCGGCCCCCCGCGAGGAGTACACGCGGACGCTGCTCGACGCCGTCCCGCACCTGGGCCGGCAGGTCGAGCAGGCGCCCGCCCGGGCCCGGGACCGGGAGCCGTCGACCTCGGCCGGGGCGCGGGACCCCCGGGACGTCGTCGTGCTCGAGGACGTGGACGTCGTCTACCCGGGCGGCCGCCGGCGCGAGCCGGTGCGGGCCGCGGAAGGCGTGAGCCTGCGGATCGCGGCCGGCGAGGTGCTCGGCCTCGTCGGGGAGTCCGGCTCCGGGAAGTCCACGCTGGGCCAGGTGGTCTCGGGCCTGCTGGCCCCCGACCGGGGCCGCGTGGTGGTGGACGGGCTCGAGCTCGAGGGCGCCCGGCGGGCCGACCTGCGCGCCGTGCGGCGGCGGACGGGCATCGTGTTCCAGGACCCGGCCTCCACCCTCAACCCCCGCTGGTCGGTGGGCGCCTGCGTGGCCGAGCCGCTGCGGCTGCACGCGCGCACCGGCGAGGACGAGACGCGGACCCGGGTGCTGGAGCTGCTCGGGATGGTGGGGCTGGACGCCGAGCACGCCGCCCGGTACCCGCACGAGCTCTCCGGCGGGCAGCGGCAGCGCGTCGCGATCGCCCGCGCGGTCGCCCTCGACCCGGCGGTGCTCGTGGCGGACGAGCCGACGAGCGCCCTCGACGTCTCCGTGCAGGCCCGCGTGCTCGAGGTGTTCGCCGAGCTGCAGGCCCGCCTGGGGTTCGCGTGCCTCTTCGTCTCGCACAACCTGGCCGTGGTCGAGCGCGTCAGCGACCGGGTGGCCGTCATGCGGGCGGGCCGCATCGTCGAGACCGGCCCGACGGCGCGTGTGCTGGGCGCCCCGGAGGAGGAGTACACCCGCCGGCTCGTGGGCGCGGCGCCCGTGGCCGACCCGGCGCTGCAGGAGCGGCGTCGGCGGGAGCGCGCCGGGGTCTGACCTTTCCCTTCTGTCGGTTCTCTGACTAAAGTCAGAGATATGGAAGACGTGGAGAAGGGTGTCGCCGACGACGCGGCGGGTCCGGTCGAGGTCGTGCGCCGGTTCAACCGCAGCTACACGCAGCGCGTGGGCGCGCTCGAGGAGTCGTTCCTCGGCACGGGGATGCCGCTCGGCACGGCCCGCCTGCTGTTCGAGATCGGCACCGAGCCGGGCACCACGCGCGACCTGCGCGCCCGCCTCGGCCTGGACTCCGGGTACCTGAGCCGCCTGCTGCGGCGGCTGGAGTCGGACGGCCTCGCCGTGGTCGTCCCGGACGACGACGACCGGCGGCGCCGCCGCGTCGACCTCACCGCGGCCGGCCGCCGCGCCTGGGCCGACCTCGAGCGCCGGTCCGTCGACCGCGCGCGCGACCTCGTCTCGCCCCTCACCACGCGTCAGCGCGCCCGCCTCGCGGCGGCGCTCGCGGAGGCCGATCTCCTGGTGCGGGCGGCGACCGTCACCCTCGAGCGGGTGGACCCGGCCTCGGACCTTGCGCGCTCGGCCGTCGCGGCCTACGTGGCGGAGCTGGACGAGCGGTTCCCGGACGGGTTCGACCCGGGCCCTCGCCCCGCTCCGGGCGAGCCCGACCCCGAGGATGCGCGCCTCGCCCCTCCGTCGGGCGCGTTCGTCGTCGCGACGAGCGACGGCGAACCCGTCGCCTGCGGCGGCGTGCGCTCCCTGTCCGAGAGCGTCGGGGAGGGCGTGGGCGAGATCAAGCGGATGTGGGTGCACCCGGGCTGGCGCGGCGCCGGGCTCGGCTCCCGGCTGCTGCGCCACCTCGAGGGCGTGTGCCGCGACCTCGGGAACTCCGAGGTGCGGCTGGACACGAACGGGTCGCTGACCGAGGCGGTCGCGATGTACGAGCGCGCCGGCTACCGCCGCGTCGCGCGGTACAACGACAACCCGTACGCCGAGCACTTCTTCTCCAAGCGCCTGGGCTGACGGGACCGGGCCGGTACCAGGTATCCCGTCGCCGGTCGGGGATAGGGTCGGGTCATGCCTTCCGGTCTCACCATCGGCTATGCCGCGATGCTCGAGCAGTTCCATCCCACCGACGTCGTCGAGTTCTCCGCCTACGCGGAGGAGCACGGGTTCTCCGGCGTCATGGCCGCCGACCACTTCCAGCCGTGGGTGCCCCAGCAGGGCGAGGCGGCCTTCGTGTGGAACGTGCTGACCGCGCTCGGCGAGCGCACGCGCGGCGACCTCGGCCCGGGCGTCACCGCCCCCACGTTCCGCTGGCACCCCGCGATGGTGGCGCAGGCCTCGGCCACGCTCGCCGCGATGTACCCCGGCCGGCACTGGCTGGGGCTCGGCTCGGGCGAGGCGCTCAACGAGCACGTCGTGGCCGGCTACTGGCCGGAGGCCCCGGAGCGGATCAACCGCATGTTCGAGGCCATCGACATCATCAAGAAGCTGTTCGCGTCGGGCATCGACGGCAAGGACGTCAAGCACTCGGGGCAGTACTACAAGATGGAGTCCACGCGGCTGTGGACGATGCCCGAGGTGCCGCCGGAGATCCTCGTCGCCACCGCCGGGCCCATCACCGCCAAGCGCGCCGGCAAGCACGCCGACGGCCTCATCACCGTCGGGGCACCGCTGGAGAAGATCGAGATGCTGTTCGGCAAGTTCGACGACGGCGTGCGCGAGTCGGGTCGTGACCCCGAGGGGATGCCCAAGGTGCTGCAGGTGCACATGTCGTGGGCGGCCACCGACGAGGAGGCCCTCGCCAACGCGATGACGGAGTGGCCCAACGGCGGCATGAAGTTCCCGAAGGCCGACATCCGCTCGCCGCACGACTTCGCGCAGATGGCCAAGCTGGTGCGCCCGGAGGACTTCGAGGGCCGCATGGTGATCTCCGCCGACCCGGACGCCCACCGCGCCGCGATCCAGAAGTACGTCGACCTCGGGTTCGACCGCATCTACCTGCACAACGTGGGGCGCAACCAGAAGGAGTGGATCGAGGTCTTCGGCCGCGAGGTGCTCCCGAAGCTCGCCCGGTGACCGCTCCCCGGCTGGTCGCCTGGGCGCCCGCGGGGATGCCCGAGGTGCGGCCCGGCGACGACCTCGCGCGCCTCGTCGGCGACGCCCTCGCGGCCGACGGCGCCGCCTCGGGGGATCCGCTCGGCGAGGGCGACGTCGTCGTCGTGACGTCGAAGATCGTCTCGAAGGCGGAGGGGCGCGTCGTCCGCGCCGACGACCGCGAGCAGGCGATCACGGACGAGACCGTGCGGGTGGTCGCGACGCGCGAACGGCCGGGCGGGCTGTCGCCGCTGCGCATCGTCGAGAACCGGCTCGGCCTGGTCATGGCCGCCGCGGGCGTCGACGCGTCGAACACGCCCGAGGGCACCGTGCTGCTGCTGCCCGAGGACCCGGACGCGTCGGCCCGCGCGCTGCGGGCCGCCCTGCGCGCGCGGTTCGGGCTCGACCGCCTCGGCGTCATCGTCACGGACACCGCCGGCCGGCCCTGGCGCGACGGGCTCACCGACATCGCGATCGGCGCGGCGGGGGTCGACGTCGTGGACGACCTGCGCGGCGGCGTCGACGCGCACGGCCGCCCGCTGTCCGTGACGGTGACGGCCGTGGCCGACGAGGTCGCGGCTGCCTCCGAGCTGGTGCGCGGCAAGGCCGACGGTCGCCCCGTGGCCGTCGTGCGCGGGGTAGCCCGGCACGTGCGCGCGGGGGAGGGGCCCGACGCCGACGGCCCCGGAGCCCGCACGCTGGTGCGCCCCAGCGCCGACGACCTCTTCCGCGAGGGCAGCGCCGAGGCGTACGCCCGCGGGCTCGCCGACGGTCGCGCCGGCTCGCCGAGGTAGTCCGCGGCTCCGCGAGGTAGTCCGGGACCCGGCGAGGTCGTCCCCGAACCCGTGAGGCAGTCCGTGGCCCGGCGAGGTCGTCCGGGATTCCGCTCGCGGCGGAGGTCCGCGGTCGCCTACGGTGCGGGCATGCCTGCGCCCGAGACCCCCACCGGCCTGCCCGCCGACTGGATCGAGCACCGCCGCCCCGACGACCGCGAGGCGCTCGGCTGGCTGCGCCCCGCGGGCGACGACTGGGTGGCCGTGTCCCTCCTCGGGCGGGACGTGAGCGGGCCGCTCGACTGGACCGCCGCGGAGGAGGCGCTGGAGGCGACCGGGCTGTCCTGGATGGCCGACGCCTGGATGCTGGAGCGGGACGACGACGAGCCGCTGCGGGTGCGGCTCGTCGAGGTCACGCCCGGCCGCGTCGTCGTGCAGACCGACGACTTCGGCGCGATCGACGCGGCCGTGGAGCGGTTCGAGCTGCCGTGGCCCGCGCCGGTCGCGCTGCGCCCGCGGCGCGAGGGCGACCCCGACGGCCGCGTGCTGTTCGCCCGCTGAGCACCGTCGACGGGTCGCCTGCGGTCAGCCGGGGTCGGTGGTGCCCTCGTACAGGCCGACGTGGTTGCCGTCCGGGTCCTCGAGGATGGCCCACCAGCTGGTCGGGCTGATCTCGGACTTGGCCATGACCACCGTGCCGCCCAGCGCGGTCACCTTGGCGAGCGTGTCGTCGATCGAGTCCACCTCGACGTAGCTGCGGGGCTGGGCGAAGCCGTCGCTGCGCGGCGCGAGGCCGCCGCCGCTGATCTGGTTGGGGGCGCGCCACATGGGGTAGCCCTCGAAGCCGGGCGGTTCCGCGATCTGCCAGCCGAACAGGCCGGAGTAGAACCCCTTGGCGCGGTCCGTGTCCGTGACGGGGATGTCGATGTGCGTGATGTCGCCGTGAGCCATCGTGGTGCTCCTTGCCGTGGAGGGGCGGCGGGCGTCGTCCCGCTCCCCACGCTAGGGGCGTGGCCGCGCACCCGCCCGGCGTGTCGTCGCCCGAGGGCAAGGGCGCGGTGCGGGCGGCTGGGAGCCTGTTCCCATGACGACCTCCGCGACCATCGACCTCTCCACGACCCACGGGCGCCGCGCCGCCGAGCGGCTGCGGACCGAGGAGGTCGTCTGGCTGACCACCGTCGACCCGGCGGGGACGCCGCAGCCCACGCCCGTGTGGTTCCTCTGGGAGCCGGGCGGGCCGACGGGCGGCGGTGAGCTCCTGATCGTCTCCCGCCCGGGGACGGCGAAGCTGCGCAACGTGCGGCGCGCGCCTCGGGTGGCCCTGCACTTCGGCACCGACGCGGTCGGCGACGACGTCGTCGTCCTCCTGGGCCGGGCGGACCTCGACGACGCGGGCCTCACCTCTGGCCAGGTCGCGGCGTTCGACCTCAAGTACGCGGCGGCGATCGGCCGCCTCGGGACGACGCCCGAGGAGTTCCACGCCCAGTACGCGGTGCTGCTGCGCGTGGTCCCCGACCGGCTGCGCGGCTGGTAGGCGGGGCGCCGGACGGGGCCGCGGCTGCCCGGCAGGGCGGGTGCCGGGGGCAAGGGTGTGCGGCGCGCCGCGTGGTCGACGGCGTCGCAGGTCGTGATACTCGGTCTCGGCGTTCGACGACGAGCGCCCGCGGACACACCAGGGAGTTGTCTCATGCACCACGCACGTCACAGCCACCGCACCGCCAGGACGACCCGGCGCGTCGCCGCCGCGCTCTCCGCCGCCGCCGTCGCCACCGCCGGGGTCGTCGCGGCCGCGGCCCCCGCCGGGGCGGCACCCGACCCGCAGCAGTACGTGGCGCTCGGCGACTCGTACTCCGCCGGCTCGGGCATCCTGCCCGCCGACCTGGAGGCCCCGCTCGCCTGCCTGCGCACCACGCTCAACTACCCGCACTTCGTCGCCGACCGCCTCGACGTGGACCTCGTCGACGTCACCTGCGGCGCCGCGCAGACCTCGCACCTCACGCAGCCGCAGTATCCCGGCGTCGCGCCGCAGCTCGCCGCGCTCTCCGAGGACACCGACCTGGTCACCCTCACCATCGGCGGCAACGACAACAGCACCTTCATCGGCGCGCTGCTGGCCTGCGGCTCGGCGGGCGCCCTCACCGCGGGCCACGGCAACCCGTGCGAGCGGACGTACGGCGACCGGTTCACGAGCCAGGTGGAGGAGACCACCTACCCGGCCGTCCGGCAGGCGCTCGAGGACATCCGGGCCCGGGCCCCGCACGCCGAGGTCGCGATCCTCGGCTACCCGTGGATCCTGCCCGCGGAGAAGGGCTGCTTCGCGAAGCTGCCCGTCGCGGCCGGCGACGTGCCCTACCTGCGCGACCTGCAGGCCACGCTGAACGGCGTCATCGAGCGCGCGGCCGGCGAGACGGGCACGACGTACGTGGACCTCGCGGCGCGCAGCGAGGGTCACGACGCCTGTGCGCCGGCGGGGGAGCGCTGGGTGGAGCCCCTGCTGTTCGGCACCAACGTGGTGCCCGTGCACCCCAACGCGCGCGGGGAGAGCGCGATGGCGGACGCCGCCCTGGCCGCGCTCGGTCGCTGACCCGTCGGGTCGCCCCGCGGTGTCACTCCGCGGGCGGCACGACCGGTGTCGGCGTGCCGCCCGTGATCCGCACCAGCTCGTCGAACGACGTCGGGAACACCGTCTTCGCGTGCCCGGCGGCGGCCCACACGACGTCGTGGTCGCGCAGGTCGACGTCGACGAGGGTGCGCACCGGCGCCGGGTGCCCCACGGGCGCGACGCCGCCGATCACCTGGCCGGTGGCGTCGCGCACGGTCTCCTTGCTGGCGCGGGAGAGCCGCCCGCCGAGGCGCGCCCCCAGGAAGTCGGTGTCGACGCGGTGGCCACCGCTGGTCATGACCAGCACGGTCTCGTCGTCGAGCGTGAAGACCAGCGAGTTCGCGATGGCCGCGACGGGCACGCCGAGGGCCTCGGCGGCGCGGGCGGCCGTGGTGGCGTGGTCGTCGAGCCAGCGGATCTCCCCGTCGGCACCGGCCGTGTCGAGCGCCGCGCGGACGCGCTCCACGGCGGGGTGCGAGGGCGCCGGGTCGGGCGCGGCCGTGGCGACGCGGACGCCGTCGGCGCCGGCGGCCCGGGCGGCGGGCTCCGCACCGGCCGCAGTCGGCGTGGGCGGCGTGGGCGACGCCGGCGGGGTGGTCGGGGTCGGCGCGCCCGTCGCGCGCGGCAGCTCGTCGTCCGGCGTGACGGTGTCGCCCGAGAGCCACCGCAGCCACACGGTGCGGGGGTCGCCCTCGAGCACGAGCGCCCGCACGAGCAGGGTGAGCGGGATCGCGAGGATGGCGCCGAGCGGGCCGATGACGAAGGTCCAGAAGACCACGGACACGAAGCTCAGCGTGAGGCTCAGGCTCACGGCGTCGGACACGAACTTGGGCTGCACCAGCACCTGCAGCACGACGTTCACGACGCAGTAGAGCGCCACGACCCCGAGGGCGAGCGGCCAGCCGCCGACGACGAACGCCATGATGACGGGCGGGATGAGGCCCAGCACGAACCCGATGTTCGGGATGAAGTTGGTGACGAACGCGAGGATCGCCCACACGACGGGCGCGGGCACGCCGAGCAGGGCCAGCGCGAACCCGTCGACGATCGCGACGACGGCACCGAACGACGCGTTCACCACGAAGTAGCGCCGCACCCCGGAGCTGAACCGGGTGGCGCGGCCGATCTGCTCGCCGTGCGTGGCACCGAAGACCCGGGACGCCGTGGAGTAGCGGGCCGCGTCGGCCGCCATGAAGATCGCGTAGGCGAGCACGAAGAAGAACGCGGTGGCGAAGGACAGCACCACGCCGCTGACGCTCCCGGCCAGCGACAGGAGCCGCGACGGCTCCAGGAACGACGTCGCGGCGTCGGCGACCTGGGTGTCCAGGCCGAGCGCCGCGAGCTGGTCGGCCACCTCGGTGAGGGACTGCTCCAGGTCGCGGAAGTACTCGGTGACCAGGTCGGCGAACTGGAAGCCGGCGAACACGAGCATCGCGAGCAGCGCCGCGAGGATGAGGTACGCGACCGCGATCACGGCCGTCGTGGCGGCCCACCGGGGCCAGCCGTGCCGCTCGAGGGGCGTGCGCACCGGGTGGCAGATGATCACGATGACGGCGGCGAGGAAGAGGGGGGCCAGGACGTCCGCGGCCCAGTGCACGCCCAGCAGGACGAGCACGGCGGCGCCGAGGGCGAGCAGGGTGCGGGTGGCGGGGTTCAGCCCGCCGCCCGGGTCGGTCGTCGGGAGGCCGGGTGCGGTCGCCGGGGTCGTGGTCACCCCGCGACCCTAGCGACCGCGACGGGCGAAGGCGCGCCCGATTTTGCGGCAGCTCAGATCCAGCGCTTCCCGCGGAACACGGCGAAGAGCGCCACGCTCACGCCGAGCATGGCGACGAGCGCTGCCGGGTACCCCCACGACCAGTGCGTCTCGGGCATGACGTCGAAGTTCATGCCGTAGACGGTGCCGACCAGCGTGGGGGCGAAGAGGATGGCCGCCCAGCCGGAGATCTTCTTGACCTCCTCGCCCTGGCGGATGCTCACCTCGGTGAGGTGCGTCATCTCCTCGTTCTGCCGCTGGGCCACGAGCGTCGCGTTGACGGTGAGGATGTCGCGCAGGGCGGCGCGGAAGGACTCGACCCGGTCGGCCACCTCGGTGAGGTGGTCGGCGACGTCGCGCAGGTAGGCCTGCATCTCCTCGGTGACGCCGTACTTCTCGGCGCCCTTGGCGAGCGACAGGCACACCCGCTGCAGCGGCCGCACGGCGCGCTGGAACTCGACCACCTCGCGGGACAGCTCGTAGATGCGACGCGACACCGCCGCGTCTCCGCCGAACACCTCGGACTCGATCTCGTCGATGTCGGCGTCGAGGCCGGCGACGACGGGCGCGTAGTCGTCGACGACGCGGTCCACGATCGCGTAGAGCACGGACTCCGGGCCGCGGGCCAGCATGGCCGGGTGCGCCTCGAGGTGGGTGCGTACGGCGGCGAGGTCCGGGCAGGCGCCGTGCCGGACGGTGACCACGAAGTCCGGGCCGACGAACACGTGCAGCTCGGAGAACTCGACCTCCTCGGTCGCGTCCACGTACCGCGCCGCGTGCAGCACGACGAACAGGGTGTCGCCGTAGCGCTCGATCTTGGGTCGCTGGTGCGCCACGATCGCGTCCTCGACGGCGAGCGGGTGCAGGTCGAACTCGCGCGCGAGCGACGCGAGCTCGTTCTCGTCGGGACGCTCCAGCCCGATCCAGGCCATGCCGCCCGGGTGGGAGCGGAGCTCCCGGAACGTGTCGGCGAGCCGGGTGAAGCCGGCGATACGGCGGCCGTCCTCGTCGTACAGGGCGGACTCGACGATGGACGAGCGGCCGGGCAGGCTGCGCCGACCCGTGGCGTCGGCGTCGGGGCCGTCCACGTCGTGGCGGGCGCGCCCGAGGCGGCCGCCGGCGCCGTTCGTCGGGTCGAGCCGGCGGGGGCGCAGCGCGCCGAGGAGCGGGCGGTTGCGGAGCGTGCGGGAGCTGGAGGTGCGGGCAGGCGTGACGGACATGAGGGACTCCGAGGGCGTGCAGAGGCGACGGGTTGCGTGCATCTGTCCCGCGACTGCGGCGCGGCGCCCCGCGGGGCGCTCGAGAAGGGGGCGGCGCGGGAGCGGTGCTCGCGCGCGCCATGACCGCCCGCGGACGCGGGCGGGAGCCGTCAGTCGCGGCTCGGACTACTGGGAGGCTCGCTACGGGTCATGTGCGTGCACCTCCCTCGTGGTTGCGGCGGTCGCCGCTGCTGCTCAGGCCGCCGGCCAGCATATCCGGGTGCGGGCGCGAGAGCCACGTCGACGGGCCGGATCGTGGGGTGATCTCCGCGACCCCGGGGGCGCGGCCGGTCAGCGTCGCGGGTCGACGAGGACCATCCCGGCGCGCGGCGCCTCGTGCAGCCCGGGCAGCAGGCGGGCGCCCTCCTCGAGGCCGACGACGCGGTCCACGAGGTCGCCGGGCCGCAGCGTGCCGTCGGCGACGCGCGCCAGCATCTCGGGGTAGTCGGCGGCGGCCATGCCGTGGCTGCCCAGCACCTCGAGCTCCCACCCGATCACCCGTGCCATGGGGACGCGCGGGTGCCCGTCGACCGGCGGCAGCAGCCCGACCTGCACGTGCCGCCCGTGCCGCCGCAGGCTGCCGATCGCGTCGGCGCAGGTGCGCTCGCTCCCGACCGCGTCGACGCTCACGTGGCAGCCGCCGGTGAGGTCCTGCAGGACGGCGGGCACGTCGACGCCCGGGTCGGCCCGGACCGTGCGGGCGGCGCCCGCCCGGCGGGCGGCGTCGAGGGCGCCGTCGTGCCGGTCCACGGCGACGACGTGCGCGCCGAGGGCGGCCGCGACCATGACCGCGCTCAGTCCCACGCCGCCCGCGCCGACCACGACGACGTGCTCCTCGGCGCGTACGCGGGCGCGGCCGACGACCGCGCGGTACGCCGTCGCGAAGCGGCACCCGAGGCCGGCGGCGGTGGCGTCGTCGACGGCGTCGGGCAGGGCCACGAGGTTGGTGTCGGCGGCGTGCAGCACGACGAGCTCCGCGAACGAGCCGGCGTGCGTGAACCCCGGCTGGGTCTGGTCGGGACAGACCTGCGCCTGCCCGGACCGGCACCACCCGCAGCGTCCGCACCCGCAGACGAACGGCGACGTCACGCGGTCGCCGACGCGCCAGCCCTCGACGCCCTCGCCGACGGCGGCGACGACGCCGGCGAGCTCGTGGCCGGGCACGTGGGGGAGGGCGGTGATGTCGGTGTCGTGGCCCGCCCAGGCGTGCCAGTCGCTGAGGCACAGCCCGCTGGCGTGCACGCGCACGACCACGCCGCCGGGAGGCGCCGGGGGCTCGGGGACGTCGCGGACCGACACCGGGCCGCCGAACCGGTCGAACGTCATCGCGCGCACGGGGCGATCCAACCATGCCGGCCTGACCACCGGGCCGCCCGCCGTGCCGACCACCTGGTGGGCGGCCGGACGCCGCCGCCGCGCCGCGGCATAGCGTGGAAGTCCGATGGAATTACTAGGGAATTCGTCCGGGGTCTAGCCGGAGGAATTGCGGCCCGCCTACGGTCACGCCCGTGCCGAGGACGGTGGGCCGCGGATCGGGAAGGGGTGGTGGCGTGTCGGATTCTGCCAAGACCGGGAACTCCCGACGACGGCATTCTGCCGGGTCATTGACGGAAAAATCCGCGGTTCGTAGCGTCGCCGCCATGTCGACGACGACAGGGGTGCACGCGCTGGTGCGTCGTACCCACGAGGAGCGGGTGCTCGCAGCCCTGCGCACCGGCGGCGCGCTGAGCCGCGGCGAGCTCGCGAGGCGGGTGGGCCTGTCCCGCACCACGCTGTCCGAGATCACGGCGAGGCTGCTGCAGCGCGGGGCCGTCGTGGTGGTGGACACGGACGCCGCGACGCGCGTCGGCAGCGGTCGGCCCGCGGAACGGCTCGCGCTCGACCCCGGCGCCGGCCAGTACCTGGGAGTGGACTTCGGGCACCGGCGGGTCCACGTCGCCGTCGCCGACGCGTCGCACGAGATCATCGCGTCCGGGGTGCAGCCCTACGACGACGAGCCCTGGCCGGCCCGGCTGGAGCAGGCGTTCGCCCTCGTCGACCGGCTCGTCGAGGAGCGCGGGCTGCACTTCGGCGCGCTGCAGGCGGTCGGGATCGGCGTGCCCGGGCCGCACACCGGCGGCGTCCCCGGGGCCGCCCGCGTGGCCTGGAACCGCCACGCCACGCCCGACGGGGTCGAGGAGGCCTTCGCGCAGCGGTTCGGCACCGCCGTCGTGATCGACAACAACACCCGGCTCGCCGCGCTCGCCGAGGCCGTGTCCCGCCCGGACGGGCCGAGCGACCTGCTCTACGTGCGGCTGTCCGACGGCGTCGGCGGCGGGCTGGTCGTGGCGGGACGGCTGGTCCGCGGTGCCCGTGGCTTCTCCGGCGAGCTCGGCCACGTCACCGCCGACCCGCTCGGCGCGGCGTGCCGGTGCGGCAAGCGCGGGTGCCTGGAGACGGTCGCGTCCGTCCCGGCGATCCTGGCGGCCTGCCGCGCGCGCGGCGCGTCGGTGCACGACCTCGACGACCTCGCGGCCGCCGTCGCCAAGGGCGACCCCGTGGTCGACGCCGTGCTGCGGGAGGCCGGCACGGCGCTCGGGCGGGTCCTCGGGGCCGCGGCGATGGTGCTGGACCCGGTGGACGTCGTCGTCGGCGGCGAGGTGGCGCACCTCGCGCCCGTGCTCGTCGAGCAGGCCGCCGCCACCCTGCGCTACGAGCTGTCGTCCGTGCCGACGGACGCCTCGCACGTCGTGAGCGCGAGCCGCCTCGGGGACCGCGGCGGGGCGCTCGGCGCGCTCGCCGCCCTCTTCCACCGCTCGCCCGTGCTCGCCGGCTACCCGGAGCCCGAGGCGGCCGACCGTCCCCTGCCGAGAAGGAGCGCGCTGTGACCGCCTCGAGCACCGACCTCACCCGCGGCGGGCCGCCCGCGGGCGCCCCCGACCCCGCCCTCGCACCGCCCGGTGCGGGGCGAGGGCGCCGGCGGCCGTCGCGCCGCGCGACGCTGCGGCTGCTGAACGCCGTCTCGATCGTGGGCGGCATCGGCGTCTGGTGGCTGCTCGCCCTGAGCGGCTTCCAGTTCCCGACGCCACCCGAGGTGGCGAGCAAGGCGGTGGAGCTGTGGGCGAACGGCACCCTGCCCGAGGACGTGCTGGCCAGCCTCGGGCGCGTGCTGACCGGATTCCTGCTCGGCTCGCTCGTGGCGGTCCCCGTCGGCTTCCTCATGGGTTGGTACACCGTGGCGCGCGGGCTGCTCGAGCCGTGGATCCAGTTCTTCCGGACCATCCCGCCCCTCGCGCTGCTGCCGCTGGTGCTCGTGCTCATGGGGATCGGCGAGCTGCCGAAGATCTTCGTCATCTTCCTCGCGGCGTTCCTCGCCTGCGTGATCTCCACCTACCAGGGCGTGGTCGGCGTCGACCGCACCCTCATCAACGCCGCCCGGGTGCTCGGCGCGAAGGACGGCACGATCTTCCTCAAGGTCGTGGTGCCTGCCTCCACCCCGTTCATCCTCGTCGGCATGCGGGTGGGCCTCGGGTCCGCCTGGGCGACGCTCGTCGCCGCCGAGCTGCTGGCCGCGCAGGCCGGGCTCGGGTACCGGATGCAGCAGGCGCAGCTCTACTACGACATCGCGACGATCTTCGTCGGCATCGTCGCGATCGGCGTCCTCGGGCTCGTGATGGACCGCCTGCTGCTGCTCGCCGAGACGAAGCTCACCGGATGGCAGGAGCGACGATGACCACCACGACCCCCACGACCCCCGGCACGGCACCCGCCGCGACCGCGAAGATCTCCGTCCGCGACGTCCGCAAGACGTTCGCGCTGCGGAACGAGGAGTTCGTCGCGCTCGACGGGGTGTCGCTCGACATCGCGGACAACGAGTTCGTCACCGTCGTCGGGCCGTCGGGCTGCGGCAAGTCCACGCTGATGAACATCCTCGCCGGGCTCGAGGAGCCGACGTCGGGCCGCGCGCTCGTCGACGGCGCCGAGGTCTCCGGCCCGGGGCCCGAGCGCGGCGTGATCTTCCAGCAGTACGCGCTGTTCCCGTGGCTCACGGTGCGCAAGAACATCGAGTTCGGCCTCAAGGTCGCCGGCCTCGGCCGGGCGGAGCGGCGCGAGCGGGCCGAGCACTTCATCCGTCTCGTCGGGCTCGAGCAGTTCGCCGACGCCCTGCCGAAGATGCTCTCCGGCGGCATGAAGCAGCGCTGCGCGATCGCCCGCGCGTACGCGGTGGACCCGTCGATCCTGCTCATGGACGAGCCCTTCGGGGCGCTCGACGCCCTCACACGGGTGAACCTCCAGGAGCAGCTCCTGGACACCTGGAGCCGGGAGAGGCGCACCGTCATGTTCATCACGCACGACGTCGACGAGGCCGTCTTCCTCGCCCGCCGCGTCGTGGTGATGGCCGCGCGCCCCGGCCGCATCTACGACGTCGTCGACGTCGACCTGCCGTATCCGCGCACCGAGGAGGTGCGCCTCAGCCCCGAGTTCGCCGCGCTGCGCAACCGGGTGTGGCACTCCGTCTACCACCAGGCACCGGCCTCCGCCGGGCGCTGACCCGCATCCACCCACCGCGAAGGATCCCCCATGCGACTCACCCGTACCTCGCGCCGCGCGGCCGTGCTGTCGGCCGTCCTCACCGCCACGCTCGTCACGACCGCCGCCTGCTCGGGCGGCGACGCGGCGGGCGGCTCCGCCGACGGCGACGACACCGTCCAGGTGAACTTCGGCTACATCGCGGACTTCAACGGCACCAGCCTGCTCGCCGTCGCCGAGGACCAGGGCCTCTGGGAGGAGCACGGCGTCACGGTGAAGACGACGTCGTTCACGAACGGCCCGCTGCAGATCCAGGCCCTCGGCACCGGCGACCTCGACTTCGGCTACATCGGGCCGGGCGCGTTCTGGCTGCCGGCGTCCGGCCAGGCCAAGGTCGTCGCGATGAACACGCTCGGCCAGGCCGACCGCGTGGTCGCCCAGCCCGGCATCGACTCGATCGAGGAGCTCCAGGGCAAGAAGGTCGCGATCCCCGAGGGCACGTCCGGCGACATGATCCTCACCCTGGCCCTGAAGGACGCCGGGATGACCAAGGACGACGTCGAGATCGTGCCGATGGAGCCGTCGGCGATCGTCGCTGCGCTCTCGGCCGGCAAGGTCGACGGCGCCGGGTTCTGGTACCCCGCGCTCGCGACGGTGAAGAAGCAGGTGCCGGACCTGGTGGAGCTGGCGAAGAACAGCGACTTCGACGACACGGTGGCGTTCCCGACGGCGTTCGTCGCGGGCAACGACGTCGTCGCCGACGAGCAGGAGAAGGTCGACCGCGTGCTGGCCGTGCTCCGCGAGGCCATCGACTACCGCGCCGAGCACCTCGACGAGACGATCGAGCTCACGGCCGCGTTCAACGACCTCCCCGTCGAGGACGTCGCGGCGGACGCCGAGAACGTCCAGGTGCTGAGCCTGGACGAGATCGACGGGTACACGCAGGACGGGACCTTCGACACCTGGCTGTCGGGCATGGAGGACTACTTCGTCCAGGCCGGCCAGCTGCCCGAGGCGGTGGACCCGAGCGAGTTCTACCTGGGCGACCTGTTCCTGAAGGCGGGGGAGTGACGCCCGTGGCCGACGCGAACCACGCGCCCCGCCCTGCCGGGACCGACGGCGGGGCGGGCCCGACGAACGTCCTGTTCCTCATGACCGACCAGCACCGGGCGGACACGCTCGGGGCGTACGGCAACGCGCTGGCGCGGACCCCGGTGCTCGACGCGCTCGCCGCGGGCGGCACCCGGTTCGACCGGTGGTACACCCCGACGGCGATCTGCACGCCGTCGCGGGCCAGCCTGCTCACCGGGCAGGCGCCGTTCCGGCACCGGGTGCTGGCGAACCACGAGCGCAACGTGGGCTACCTGGAGGACCTGGCGCCGGGGACGTTCACGTTCGTCGAGGCGCTGCGGGCCGCGGGGTACCACACGGGGCTCCTGGGCAAGTGGCACGCGGGCACGGTGCGCGGCGCCGGGGAGTTCGGCTTCGACGGGCCGGACCTGCCCGGGTCGGCGTGGCACAACCCGGTCGACGCGCCCGACTATCTGGCGTACCTGGCCGAGCGGGGGCTGCCGCCGTACGCGATCAGCGACCGGGTGCGGGGCACGTTGCCCAACGGCGGGCCCGGGAACCTGCTGGCGGCGCGGCTGCACCAGCCGCTGGAGGCGACGTTCGAGCACTACCTGGCGACGCGCACGATCGAGATGCTGGAGCGGTACGCGGAGGACTTCCGGTCCGGCGCACGGCCCTTCTTCGTGCAGCTGAACTTCTTCGGCCCGCACCTGCCGTACATCCTCCCCGACGAGTACTTCGACCTCGTCGACCCGGCGGACGTCGAGCTGCCGCGCTCGATCGCGGAGACGTTCGCGGGCAAGCCGCCGGTGCAGGCGAACTACAGCGCGCACTGGACGTTCGACACCATGCCGATCGAGACCACGCGCAAGCTCATCGCCGTGTACTGGGGCTACGTCGCGATGATCGACCGCGAGATCGGGCGTGTGCTGGACGCGCTGGAGCGGCTCGGGCTGGTCGACTCGACCGCGGTGTTCTTCACGAGCGACCACGGGGAGTTCACGGGCTCGCACCGGCTGCACGACAAGGGCCCGGCGATGTACGAGGACATCTACCGCACGGCGGGGCTGCTGCGCGTGCCGGGCGGGCCCGCGGGGCAGGTGCGCACCGAGTTCGTCAGCCTGCTGGACTGCACGGCCACGATCCTGGACCTGGCGGGGATCGACCCGGCCCCGGCGGTGGACTCGCGCAGCCTGCTCCCGCTCGTGCGGGGGGAGCACCCGGACGGGCAGGCGGGCTGGGCCGAGGACATCGTGTGCGAGTTCCACGGCCACCACTTCCCGTACCCGCAGCGGATGCTGCGCACGGACCGGCACAAGCTGGTGGTCAACCCGGACTCGACGAACGAGCTGTACGACCTGCACTCCGACCCGGACGAGCTGTCGAACGTCTACGCCCACCCCGAGATGGCCGAGGTGCGCCGGGCCATGATGCGGCGTCTGTACCAGGTGCTGCGCGACCGCGGCGACAACTTCTACCACTGGATGACGACCATGTACGACGTGGGCGACGTGGACCACGACCCCACCCAGTCCGGCCTCGACGAGACCACCTACGCGGGCGAGGCGACCGCATGAGGCGCCCCAACGTCGTCCTGGTCCTCACCGACGACCACGCGGCCCACGCGATCGGGGCGTACGGGTCGGTCGTGAACACGACGCCGCGGATCGACGAGATCGCCGGCCTCGGGCGGCGGCTCGACCGGTGTTTCGCGACGAACTCGCTGTGCTCGCCCAGCCGGGCGTCGATCCTCACGGGCACGTACTCGCACGTCAACGGCGTCACGACGCTGTCGACGCCGCTCGACGCGAGCCAGCCGACGTTCGTCTCGCAGCTGCGCGCGGCCGGTTACCGCACGGCCGTGGTCGGCAAGTGGCACATGGGCGACGGGGAGGGGCACGACCCGCAGGGCTTCGACTACTGGGACGTGCTCATCGACCAGGGCGAGTACCACGACCCGACGTTCCTGTCGGCGGGCGGGCTGCGCACCGAGCCGGGGTACGCCACGGACGTCATCACCGACCTCGCGCTGCGCTGGGTCGAGTCGCTGGACGGCGACGACCCGTGGTGCGTGCTGATCTGGCACAAGGCCCCGCACCGCCCGTGGGAGCCCGACGCGAAGCACGCCGACCTGTACGCCGACCCGATCCCCGTGCCCGCCACGTTCACGGACGACTACGCGACGCGCACGTCGTCGGCGCGGCGGGCGGCGATGCGGATCGCGGAGCATCTGACGCAGACCGACCTCAAGGCGGACCCGCCGGCCGGGCTGTCCTACGACGAGCTCGCGCTGTGGAAGTACCAGCGGTACATGGAGGACTACCTGCGGTGCGTGGCGTCCGTGGACGACAACGTGGGCCGGGTGACGGACTGGCTGCGGGCGCGCGGCGAGCTGGACGACACGCTGCTCATGTACTCCTCGGACCAGGGGTTCTTCCTCGGCGACCACGGGTGGTTCGACAAGCGGTTCATGTACGAGGAGTCGATCCGCATGCCGTTCGTCCTGTCCTACCCGCGACGCCTGCCGGCGGGCGGCGGCTTCGACGGCATCGTGACGAACGTCGACCTGGCCCGCACGCTGCTCGACGCCGTCGGCGTCGACGCGCATCCGCGGATGCAGGGGCGGTCCTTCTGGGGCGACCTGGGCGGCGCCCGGTCCACCGGAGAGGACCCGGGGCCCGCGCCCCGCGGCTTCTACTACCGGTACTGGGAGCACGACGACGGGAACCACAGGGCGCCCGCGCACTACGGGTACCGGGACGAGCGGTACAAGCTCGTCTACTACTACAACGACGGGCTCGGGCTCGCGGGCACCGGGCCGTCGACGTACCCGGGGGAATGGGAGCTCTTCGACCTGGAGCTCGACCCGGACGAGCTGCGCAACGTGGCCGACGACCCGGCGTACGCCGAGGTCCGGGCCCGGCTCGAGGTCGACCTCTGGCACGCCCAGGACGCGGTGGACGACGCCCCGCACCCGAGCCAGCCCGTCCCGGCGGCGCTCGCGGGCACCCGCCGCACGGCCGACGGCACGACCGGCAGCACGACCGGCAGCACGACCGAGGGAACAGGAGCGAGGGCATGAAGCGACGCGAGTTCATGGGAGCGGCGGCAGCAGGGGCGCTGTCGGCGGTGGCCATGGGCGGGCAGGCGGCCGCGGCGGCACCGGCGCCCGCGCCGTCCCCGGCCGGCGGGGGCGGGCACGGCGGCCCGTTCCCGCCGGCCTGGCCCGACCCGGAGCCGTACGGCGCGGCCGACGGCCGGCTCGAGCTGTGGCTGCGCGACGACAACTCGTTCGTGCTCGACCTCGAGCTGCGGCCGCAGGACGCCGAGCTCGGCCGGGTCTGGATCCGGGACACGTACGTCAACCGGTTCGAGGTGGACGGCCGCTCCGTCTACGTGGCGACCGGCACCACCCGCGCGGCGGGGCGGCCCAACGCCGGGCCCTGGAACGACGGCCTGTACCTCTGGACGGCGCCCGCGCTGGAGGGCCCGTGGACCCTCGTCGACACGACGGGCCTGCGCCCCGGCCACACGAGGGGCAAGGTCTGGTCGCCGGAGTTCGTGGGCGAGAACGCCCCCGGGCGCACCGTCGTCGCGCCCTGGCAGGAGTACTGGACCGACGACGGCCAGTTCGGCAAGCGCGGCAACGTGTGGGCGCCCGAGGTGCACCGCTTCCGCGACACCTGGTACATCGTCGCGTGCATGGGCGACCACTCGACGAAGGTCGGCTCGTTCCTGCTCGTGAGCGACGGCGGGCTCGAGGGCCCGTACCGGCTCGCCGAGGGCAACGTCGACAAGCCGTTCGGCGACTCCTTCATCGGCGGCCCGGCGTTCATCGAGCCCGGCGCGTACCACCACATCGACGGCAGCATGTTCGTCGAGGACGACGCCGCGTGGCTGGTGCTGCACAACGACCTGTACGCGCGCTTCACGGACGACATGGAGGACATCACCACCCCCACGAACCTCCCCGAGTTCGCCCAGACGTCGTACGCGCCCGAGCCCTACCTCGAGGGCGCGTACGTGCAGAAGTACCGCGGGCGCTACTACCTCATGCACGCCGCCTGGGCGTGGCGCACCGGCGCCGCCGACGACCCCGCCTGGTCGTACCTGGCGGGCACCGGCACGCGGGACCACTACGACGCGATCGTCGCCGTGGCCGACCGGTTCGAGGGGCCGTACTCCGAGCGGTACACCGCCGGCGTCGGGGCCGGCCACAACAACATGTTCGTGGACGAGCGCGGGGACGTCTGGGCGACCTTCTTCCGCAACCCCGCCAACGGCTGGTGGGCCGACCCGTCGCGCGTCGCCGACGGCGCGGTCGCGGGTGTCGTGCGCCTGGAGTGGACGGGCCCGCACACCCGCCGGCTGAACGTCGCCCGGCCCGGTCGCTGACCGGCGTGCCCACGGGGGCGCGCGGGCGACGCGTCACGATTGGGCCACGGGGCCCGCGCGCCGCTAACGTGCGCGCGTGACCCAGACCCGGTCGCGGGCGACGTCGCTCGCGTGCTCCCTCGCCCTGCTCGTCCTGGCCGCGCTCGCCGTCTGGTCGGTCCTGCCGCCGTCCCCGGCGACGGCGGACGCGCCCGCGGACGAGTTCAGCGCCGGGCGCGCGTTCGCCACCGTCGAGGCGATCGGCACCGAGGTGCACCCGCACGGCACGTCGGCGGCCGCCGACGTGCGCGACCGCATCGTGGCCGACCTCGAGGACCTGGGCCTCGACCCCGAGGTCACCGACGGCGTCGGCATGTCCGGGCGCCTGGGCGACCAGTCGCGGGTGGCCGCGGTGCGCAACGTCGTCGCGACGATCCCCGGGACCGCGTCGACCGGCCCGGTGTTCCTGATGGCGCACTACGACTCCGCGGAGGTGTCGCACGGGGCCAACGACGACGGCGCCGGCGTCGCGACCCTGCTGGAGACGGCCCGCGCGCTCGCCGAGGGCGCGCCGCTGCGCAACGACGTCGTGCTCGTGTTCACGGACGCCGAGGAGGCGTGCCTCTGCGGCGCGGAGGCGTTCGCGCACTCCGACCCGCGCGCGGCCGGCGGCGGCGTCGTGGTCAACGTGGAGGCGCGCGGCTCGTCGGGCCCGGCGATCATGTTCGAGACGTCCGACGGCAACTCCGCCCTCGTCGACGCGTACGCGCGGGTGCCGTACCCGGTGGGCAGCTCGCTCGCCGTCGAGGTGTACCGGATCCTGCCGAACGACACGGACTTCTCGCCCTTCCTCGACGACCCCGAGGCGCGCTTCACCGGCCTCAACTCGGCGTACATCGACGGGTCGGCCACCTACCACGCACCGCAGGACACGCCCGAGCGGATGTCCCTGGCGAGCCTGCAGCACCACGGCTCCAACGCCCTCGCCCTGGTGCGCGGGCTCGGGGACGCCGACGCCGCGGCGCTCGCGCGGCCGTCGGCGTTCGACGCCACCTACTTCCCGCTCCCCGGCGGCGTGCTCGCCCGCTACCCCGGCTGGCTCGTGTGGCCGCTCGCGGCCGCGGCGCTGCTCGCCGTCGCCGCGCTCGCCGTCGTCCTGGTACGCCGCGGTGAGGTGCGCGGCGAGCGGACCTCGGCGGGCCGGCTCGCGGTCGGGTTCGCGTCCGCGCTGGTGCCGCTCGTCGGGGCCGTCGCCGGCTCGATGGCGCTGTGGTGGGTGATGGTGGCGGTGCGGCCCGGCTACGACGAGCTGATCGACCCCTGGCGGCCGTGGGGCTTCCGCGTGGCGCTGCTCGGCATCGTCGCCGGCGTCCTGACCGCCTGGTTCGTCGCCATGCGGCGGCAGGTCGGCGGCCCGGCGCTCGTGGTGGGGGCGCTCGGCTGGCTCGCCGTCCTGGGCGTGGTGCTCGCCGCGCTCACCCCCGGCGGCTCCTACCTGGCGGCGCTGCCGGCGCTGGCCGGCGCGGTGGCCGGGCTGGTGGCGCTGACGCTCCGCGGGGTCGTGGGGCGCCGGGTGGCCGTGACCCTGGGCGCGGCGGTGGGCGTCGTGGTGATCGTGCCGGTCGTGCTGCTGTTCTTCCCGGCGCTCGGCCTGGAGACGGGCGCGGCCCCGGCGGTCGTGGCGGCGCTGCTGGGCCTCGCCCTCGTGCCCGTGCTCGCGGAGCTCCTGCCGCGCGGCCGGCGCACCTCGTTCGGGCTGGTCGGCGCGTGCGGCGCGGTGGCGGTCGTGGCGCTGGGCGTCGGCTTCGTCGTCGACCCGTTCGACGCCGAGCACCCCGAGCCCACGCGGCTCGCGTACGCGCTGGACGCCGACACCGGGACGGCACACTGGGTGTCCGACGAGGCGTCGCCCAGCGACTGGACCGCGCAGTACGTGGACACCGAGACGGACATGTCGGAGCAGTTCCCGATGTTCGCCGAGGAGGTGCACGCGGGCGACGCGGAGGCGGCCGCCCTGCCCGCGCCCGTCGTCGACGTGGTCGACGCCGTGCCCGCCGGCGACGCGCGCATCCTCACCCTGCGGGTGCGCCCCGGCGAGGGCGAGCCGATCGGCACCGCGGGCGCCCTGCGCTACGTGCAGCTGAACGCCTCGGGGGTCGAGTCCGCTGCCGTGGCCGGGCGGGAGGTGCCCGTGGACGGCGGTGCGCTCGACACCCGCTTCTACGCCCCGGACGCGGACGGGTTCGCCGTCGAGCTCACCGTGCCGGCCGGGCAGCCGCTCGACCTGCGGGTCGTGGCCGCCGGCGGCGGGCTGGAGGACCTGCCCGGGTTCGTCGAGCGGCCCGCCGACGTCGGCGCCGCCGGCTCGCACACCTCCGAGCTGGTGCTCGTCGGCACGTCGGTCACGCTCTGACGGTGCCCTCCCCGGACGCCCCGGCCCTGTCCGCGGGCTGGTCCGCGGGCTGGTCCGCGGGCTCGTCCGTGGGCTGAGGCCGCCCCACCGCGTCGGCCAGCTGGTGCGGCGCCTGGATGCAGTAGGAGTCGGTGAGCAGCTCGGCCATCTCGTCCCAGTCGGTGCGGTCGTCGAGCAGGACGCCCACGACGTTGCTGCCCCAGCCGGCCCGGAAGTACGGGCCGCCGAGGTGCTCGAACGCCCGCACCTCCTCCGGGTCGGCCCGGAAGGTGACGCGGAAGCGCTGGTCCTCGCCGCCGAACACGTGCGCGACGGTGGCCCGCCGCACCCGCCACCGGACGCCCGTCCAGGCGTCCTCCTCGGCGCACTCGGGGAAGCCGAGCAGGCCGCGGAGGCGCTCGACGAGCTCGGGCGGGACGTCGGGTCGGTCGGGCACACGACGAATCTGCCACGGCCGTCCGACACCGGCCCGGACGGGCCCGCCGTCGAGGGCGGGACGCAGGACCCTATGCCGTCGCCTCCCGCCGCCGAGCAGTGCCCAGGACGAGCGCGGCGGCGCCGAGGCCCGCGAGCGCGAGCCCGCCCGACCACGCCATCGCCTGCTCGACGCCGATCCCGGACCCGGCGGCGGGCACGACCGCGAGCGCGCTGAGGCAGGCGATGCCGAGCGCGCCGCCGCTGTTCTGCGCGGTGGTCAGCACTCCCGCCGTCGTGGCGCGTGCGTGGGCGGGGGTCGCGTCGACCGCGCCCACCGACGCGGCCGGGAAGCAGAGGCCGAGCGCGGCGCCCACCCCCGCCATCGCGGGAAGGACGCCGAACCAGGCGGGGGCGTCGAGCCCGACCACCGCCAGCCAGCCGACGCTCGCCGCGAACAGCAGCCCGCCGGCGACGAACGGGACCACCGGGCCGCGCGCGGTCACCAGCCGGGCGCCGGCCGCGGCGGTCAGGCTGAAGACGACGGGCTGCGGCACCACGAGCAGGGCGACCACGATCGCGTCGAGACCGTCGGCGTGCGCGGCCAGGCTGAGGGCGTACATCGACGCCACGACGCCGGCGAACAACCCGCCGAGCGCCAGGCACGCCGACTGCACGCGGGGGTTCCCGACGACGGACCGCGGGAGGTCGCGGACGCCGCCCCGCACGACGAGCCGCGCGACGAGGGCCACCAGGACGCCGCCCTCGAGGGCGAGCCACGCGCCCGACAGGGTGGTGAATGCCCCGAGCAGGTGCAGCGCGACCATGAGGGCCGCGGTGAGCATCGCGGCGCCCCGCAGGTCCGGGCGTGCGCCGCGCTGCGCCGGCTCCGACCGCACCGACCACGTCGCGGCGAGCACGAGGAGCACCGCGGGCACCGAGGCGGCGAAGCTCCAGCGCCAGCCGAGCGTCGTGACCACCGCGCCGGGCAGCACGAGGCCGAGGGAGAACCCGACGGCGCCCATGGCCCCGTAGATCGCGACCGCCCGGTTCCGGGCGCCGCCCTCGGGCAGGCCGGCGGTGATGAGCGCGAGGGCGGCAGGCGCGCTCAGCGCCGCGCCGGCGCCCTGCACGAACCGTCCCGCGACGAGCGCCCAGGGGCCGGGAGCGACGGCGCACACCAGGCAGCCCACGCCGAACAGCGCGATGCCGAGCAGGAAGACGCGGCGGCGGTCGAGGCGGTCCGCGAGGGAGCCCGCCACTGGCAGCAGGCCCGCGTACGCGATGAGGAAGGCGCTGGGCACCAGGTGCAGCTCGGCCGGCAACAGCGTCAGGTCGGCGTGCACGGCGCCGATCTGCACGTTGATGCCCGACGTGCTCATGCCCTCCAGCAGCAGCGCCAGGCAGACGACGACCATCCGAACGCGACTCATGCTTCCCCGTCCCCGGCGTCACGGTGGCGCCGTCGGGGGAAGGAGAGCGCGGGTCGGCCGCCCCGCTGACATCTTTGCGTCAGCGTGCAAGGGCCGCCGGGTGCCGCGAGACGGGATCAGCCCAGACGGGCGCTGACCACCAGCGTCTCGCCGACGTCGAGGCGCACGTCGGTGAGCCGGACGCCGGGCGGCAGCGCGGCGGCCAGGTCGACGCGCCGGTGCGCGGCGGCCTCGACGCGGCCGCGCACGGCGCCGAGCATCGCGGCGACCAGCGGGTTGCCGCTGGAGATCCGGACGTCGCCGACGCTGAGCACCATCGCGGCGTCGACCGACGCGGACGCCGTCGCGGAGACGCTCGCCGAGAGGAAGCCCTTGCGGATCTTCGCCTCGAACCGCAGACCCGCCGCGCGCGGACCGTGCGAGTCGATCTGCACGTCCACGTCGCTGAGGGTGACCCCCTGCGACTGCAGCGAGACGGCGAGCAGGCCGTGCAGGGTCGCGACCAGGCCGGCGCGGGACACCGCCACCCGGGCCTGGCCGCTCACCGGGTGGGCGTCGTCGGGCTCGACGGGCTCGAACCCGACCTGTCCGTCCGAGCCCTCCACCCACGCGAACCGCAGCCCCTCGGCCTCGGCCGAGACGTCCACGGGCAGGTCGACGGCGGTGAGCGGGTGGGCGTCCACGCGCAGCCGGCGCACGGTGCCCTCCTCCCGCGCGGTGACGGAGGCGGGCGTCCACGAGACGCCGGGGGCCTTCTGCTGGGCGCCGAACGCCACGCCCGTGAGGTCCAGGGCGAGCGAGGCGACGTCCGCGCCGTCGAGCGCCACCGTCACGACCGCCCGGTCGAGCCCGGTCGCGCCGGGCCCGGCGGCCCGCGCGGCGAGGGCGCGCAGGCGGGCGGCGAGGTCGTCGCCCGAGGTGGGACGCGGGGCAGGGCCGAGCGGCAGGGGCTGCGCAGGGGTCATGCGCGCGAGCCTATCGGGCGGTCCGGGCGGCCTGGATCGGCTCGTCAGGGCCGAGGTGGCGGCGCGAGGGCGGCGCCGTGCCGCTCGGACCCCAGGCGTCGGAGGCCTGCGACCGCGACGCTCGTCGTGGCGGCGAGGAAGACGAGCTGCATCACGGTCCGGGGGAGCAGGTGGTCCCACCAGGGCAGGTCGGTGCCGGTGAGCGCGAGGTGGACGTTGGCGGGGAACATGGCGACGAGCAGCAGCGAGAGGCCCGCGGCGGCGTACGGCGCCCACCGCGCCGACGCCATCGCGAGCGCGGCGGCGATCTCGAGCACGCCGGTCACGGTGACGAGCAGCTCGGGCGCCGGGAGCGCGTCGGGCACCATCGCGACGAGCTCGGCGCGCATGCCGACGAAGTGGGCGACGCCACTGAGCAGGAACATGGCGGCGATCCCGGCGCGGAGGGCGACTGTCGGACGGGCGAGCGCCGGCCGGCGCCGCCCCGCGGCGAGGACGGCGGCGGTGACGAGGAGGAGGGCGATCAGGGGTTCCACGAGGATCCAATCTAGTCAGTGACAAGTTCATCGTCGCACGCGAACTTGACGATGACAAGATAGGCGGGATGCGGGTCAGCCGAAGTGCTGTCGCAGCATCGGGCCCACCACGTCCGTCGCCGACCCGCCGTCGTGCGGCATCGCCCCGGCGTTCCAGAGCGTCGCGAAGCCGTGGGCGAACGACCAGGCCGAGCGCGCCGCGAGCAGGTCGCCGCCGGGCCGGGCCGACGGCGGGAGTGCCGCGACGGCGGTTTGCAGCGCGTCCCAGGCCGCCTGCTGCGCGGCCCGCAGCGCGGTGTCGTCCGCGTCGAGCAGGTCGGGCCGGAACATCACGGCGAAGTCGGCGCGACGGGAGGTGGCGACCTCGACGTACGCGAGCCCCAGGCCCACCAGGTCGTCGGCGGGGGCGTCGGCCAGCCGGTCCGCCAGCGCGCGGAACCCCTCCGTCGCCAGCGCGGTCATGAGCCCGCGCTTGTCCCCGAAGTGGTGGGTCGGGGCGGCGTGCGACACGCCCGCGCGGCGGGCCAGGTCGCGCAGGCTCACCCCCGCCGGCCCCTGCTCGTCGATCGTGGCCCGCGCGGCGTCCAGCAGCGCACCCCGCAGGTGGCCGTGGTGGTAGGGGCGGGCCGGGCTGTCGGTGCTCACGGACCCATCCTGCCCCGTGGGCGTCCCCGGCTACGGCCTCAGGTGGGCGGTGTCGGCCAGGGCGGCCAGGGTCCGGTTGCGCCAGCGGTCGTCGTGCACGAGGTGCGTGATGGCGCCCGGCGACGTGGCGAACGTGGCGAACCCGGCGGCCTCGACGGGGAGGCGCAGCCAGGTCGTGACGACGAACGTGTGGGCGTAGCCGTGCGTCACGACCACATGGTCGTGCGCCTCGTCGGCCATCAGCTCGCCGACGCTGGCGCCCACCCGGGTCGCGACCTCCCGCCGCGTCTCCGCGCCGGGCACGGGGCCGCGGTGGTCGAGGCGGTCCTCGTCGGGCGCGGGAACCTGCCGCTCTCTGAGCCAGGCGTTCGGCCGGCCCTCGGCGTCGCCGAAGCTGATCTCGCGCAGGCGCGGGTCGCGGGCCACGACGGCGCCGAGCGCCCCGCCCACGACGTCCGCGGCCTCGGCGGCGCGCGCGAGGTCGGAGGTCGTGACACGCACGGGTCGGCTCGCGTCCTCGCGCCGGGCGAGCCGGCGGCGGAGCTCGTCGGCGACGCGGTGCGCGTCCGCGCGGCCCCGGTCGGTCAGGCGGGAGTCGTACCACCCGCCGACCAGGTCGCGGGCGGTGTGCTCGGCGTGGGGGTGGGCGACGACGAACAGGTGGCGGGTCATGCCCGCCATCCTGCCCGTCGTCCGCCGCGCGGGTCAGCGCCCGAGGCCGAGCAGGTCGCCGTCGATGGACGCGGCCGCCAGCTGGCCGGCGGCCATGGCCGCGGTCACCGAGCTCAGGGGCATCGGGAAGTCGGCGGTGTGCGCGAGGTCGCCGGCCGCGAGGACGCCGGGCACGCTGGTGCGCGCCATGGCGTCGACGGCCACGCAGCCCGACTCCCGCAGGTCGAGCCCGAGCTGGTCGGCGAACGGCGCGGCCTGGTGCAGCGTGGGGGCGACCATGATCCCGCCCAGGTCCTCCGTCGCGCCGTCCTCCAGCACCGCCCGCGCGCCGGCGTGCCCGCCCGGCAGCGTCAGCGGCTCGACGCGGAGGACCTTCTCCGACCGGACCGCGACGCCGCGGCGGTCGAGCGCCGCGCGCACCTGCGGGTCGAGCTCCCCGCCGTCGGCCAGCACGAGGATCCGGCTCGCGATCCGCGCCATGAGGCCCGCGACCCGGGGGGCGTGCGGACCGGCGCCGAGGATCGCCACCGGCGTGCCGGCGAACTCGTGGCCGTGGCAGTACGGGCAGTGCGCCGCGACGGTGCCGAACAACGCGTCCAGGCCGGGCGTCGCGGGGAGCCCGTCGCGCACGCCGGTGGCGAGCAGCAGCCGCCGGGCGGTGAGGTCGCCGTCGTCGGTCCGCACGACGAACCCGTCGGACGGGGACGCGGGGTCGAGCGGCGCGACCTCGCGCGCGGTCGCGCGCCGCAGCTCCACGGTGTCGTACGCGGCCAGGGTGCGGTGCGCGGCGGCGCGGAAGTCCGCGGGCGCGGCGCCGTCGAAGCCGAGCACGTTGTGCATCGCGTCGGTCGGGTCGTTCCGGTAGGTGCCGGAGTCGAGCACGACGACGTCGCGGTGGGTGCGGCCGAGCATCAGCGCGGCCGACAGGCCGGCCGGGCCGGCGCCGACGATGATCGCGTCAAGCATGGGGTCTCCTCACTGGGGTTGCGTGCGGTACCCAGGCTGTGACTTCATGTCGACATGAAGTCAAGCGGGGTGGCGGAACCGACCTGGAGCGTGGGCGAGCTCGCCGAGCGGTTCGGCCTGGAGACGCACGTGCTGCGCTACTGGGAGGACGTCGGGCTCCTGGCCCCCGCCCGCGACGGGGCCGGCCGCCGGCGCTACGGGTCCGACGACGTGGTGCGCGTCGCGACGATCCTCAGCTCCAAGGTGGCGGGCATGAGCCTCGAGCAGATCCAGGTGCTGCTCGACGCCGGCGGACACGACACGGGCGCTGCCGAGCGGCACCGCGTGCTCGCCGACCACCTCGCGGAGCTGGACCGCCGGCAGGCGGAGATCGACCGCTCCCGGCACATGACGGAGCACGCGCCCGCGGTTCCGCGAGCACGTGCAGGACCTCGTCGACGGGACCCGCACCTGGCGCGACGTGCACCCCGCGCGGCTCGTGCCCGCCGGCCCCGCGGAGGCGGACGCGTGACCGCCCGGGCCACGCCGCGCGAGCTCGGCGTCGTCGTCGGCGACCTGCCCACCGGCGCGTCGAACGCGCTCACCGACGTCCCGGGGGTGCGCGTCGGCCACACGACGCTGCACGCGGGCGAACGCCTGCACACCGGCGTCACCGCCGTCGTCCCCGACTCGCTGGGCGCCGGGCCGGGGCGGCGACGCGCGCTGCCGTGCGGGCTGTTCGTCGGCAACGGCTTCGGCAAGCTCGTGGGCGCCACGCAGCTCGAGCAGCTCGGGGAGCTCGAGACACCGGTCGTCCTCACCGCGACGCTGTCGGCGTTCCGCGCGGCCGACGCGCTCGTGACCCACGTGCTCGCGCAGCCGGGCCACGAGGAGACGCGCACCCTCAACCCGGTGGTCGGGGAGACCAACGACGGGTTCCTCTCGGACATCCGGGCGCGCCCGATCACCGAGGCGCACGTGCTCGCCGCGCTCGGGGGCGCGACCTCGGGGCCGGTGGCGCAGGGTTGCGTGGGCGCAGGAGCGGGCACCTGCGCGCTGGGCTACAAGGGCGGCATCGGCACGTCGTCGCGCCGGGTCGACGTGGCGGGCGAGACACGCACCGTCGGCGCGCTGGTGCAGTCGAACTTCTCCGGCACGCTCACCGTGCGGGGCGTGCCCCTGCCCGCGGCCGAGCTCCTCGCCGACCTCGCCGACCTCGCCGACCTCGCCGAACCCGGCGGTACGGGCGAGGTGCTCGACGGCAACTCGTGCATGATCGTCGTCGCCACGGACGCCCCGCTCGACGCCCGGCGGCTGGAGCGCGTGGCGCGGCGCGCGGTGTTCGCGATGTCCCGCGTGGGCTCCGACTTCGCCCAGGGCAGCGGCGACTACGCGATCGCGTTCACGACGGCGGACCCGGGCGCGCCCGTCGTGCCCGACGACGCGCTCGACCCGGTGTTCCGGGCGGTCATGGACGCCGTGGAGGAGGCGCTGCTGGCGTCGGTCTTCACGGCCACGACGACCGTCGGGCACCGCGGGACCCAGCGCGGGCTGCCCGTCGACCGGGCGCTCGAGCGCCTGCGTGCCGCAGGGGTGGCGACCACCCGGTCCGACCGCCGGGGCTGAGGGCTGAGCCCTTGTGGCGTCCTTCGGATCGTGGTTGCATTGCTCCGAACGTCGCTGTAATCGATTACCGGTGCGGGTCCGCACTCGCGCCGCAGCAATCCACCCTGACGTCGGGCCTCGACGGCGAGGCCCTGGAAGGTGAGCGCAGTGAGGCATCCCGGAGCAGGAGCACGATCGAGAGCAGGCCGGTCCGCAGCGACCGGGCGCACCGCGCACAGGGCGGTCGCCGCCGTGGTCGCCGCCGTCGCCCTCGCGGGCACGGCCGCGACGGCCGCACCGGCCGGCGCGGCGCCGACCACGGCCAGCGCCGCGGCCAGCACCGCAGCGGCCGCGGCCCCGGAGGGCCGAGGCGGGAGCCCCGACCCGGGCGCCGGCAAGGGCGCCGTGGGCTGGGACACCTACCGCCACCTCGACCGCATCGACGAGGTCACCACCGGCGTCGAGACCCACCAGTTCTCCAGCTACGACCGCGCGGGCGGCAACGACGACGGCTTCGTCGGCACCTACAGCTGCCTGCGCACGACCGACGCCGGCTGCGTCATCGCGGAGCGTTCCGGGCCTGGGGAGATCGACTCGATCTGGTTCACGCGCGACGGCGGCGACGTGTCGGCCACGGGGAACATCCGCGTCGAGCTGGACGGCGAGGTGGTGCTCGACGCGCCGCTGCAGGACGTGGTGGACGGCGAGCTGGGCGCGCCGTTCGTGTACCCGTTCGTAGCGAACGCGGACCAGAGCTCGGGCGGCGTCTACCTCAAGGTACCGATGCCGTTCCGGGAGTCGATGCGGGTCACGACCACCGAGAACCCGCTGTTCCACCACGTCACCTACCGCGCCTTCGCCGACGCCGAGGGCGTGGCGACCTTCGACCCGGCCGACCCGGCCCAGGACGTGGTGGACGCGGCGCGGACCTGGGGCACCGCGGACCCGAAGCCCGGGGCCGAGGGCGCGCGCACCACGACCGAGGGCTTCCGGCTGCGACCGGGCGCGAGCGTCCGCGTCGCCGACCTCCGCGGCCCGGGCGAGATCTCCGAGCTCGCGCTGCGGGTGCCGCAGATCGTCGGCGTCGAGCCGCAGCCGGCCATCAGCGACGACGGGCGCGCCCACAAGGGCACCAGCACGTTCACGCTGCAGGTCGACCCGGACAACCAGGGTGTGGAGCTCCGGCGCCGGTTCGACGCGACGAGCGCCCAGCAGGTCGCCGACGTCACGGTCGACGGCGAGCCCGCCGGCCGGTGGGAGGCCACCGACGACCACGCCGGCACGTGGAGCTACCAGACCCTCACGCTGCCCGCCGAGCTGACCGCCGGGAAGTCGAGCATCACGGTGACGAACACCTACGTCTCGGCGACCATCGACTGGAACGAGTTCCGCTACTGGGCCGACTCCGTCGTCGGGGACGAGACGGTCCGCACCGACGAGCTCGACGTCGGCACCTCCGCCGCCGCGCGGGCCAGCGAGCAGGAGCACGACTACGCCATCACCGCCCAGGCGTGGACCGGCACGGCGAACCAGTCCGACCCGCCGCCCGCCGACGACCCCGCGGTGCTCGCGTCGAACGAGCTGCTGCGCGACGTGCTGGTGCGCGTGCGCGTCGACGGCCGCACCACCGTGGAGTCGCCGCTCGGCGAGCTCTTCGGGTCGGGGCTCACCGAGGCCCCGGTGCAGGCGCTGTTCCAGGCCATGGACGCCGGCGACGACGGCTGGTACTCCAGCTGGTGGCCGATGCCGTACGCGCAGCGCGCCACCGTCGAGCTGGTCAACCGGTCGGACGCGACGCTCCGGTCGGGCACCGCCCGGGTCACGTCGCACCGGGACCCGCAGGTGGCCCGCGACCTCGCATCGGGCAGCATCGGCTACTTCCACGCCACGCACCGGCGCGCCGACACCGAGACGGGCGCCGACTGGGCCTTCCTGGACACCGTCGGCCAGGGCCGCTTCGTGGGCGTGAGCCACACGATGCGCGGCCACATCGAGACCGGCAACACCCGCAACTACCTCGAGGGCGACGAGCGGGTGTACGCCGACGGCAGCCGCAGCCCGGCGCTCTACGGTACGGGCTCGGAGGACTTCTACGAGGGCGGCTGGTACTTCAACCGGCAGGCCTTCTCCAACCCGATGAACGGGCTGTCGGCCATGCCCGCGGGCCACAACGGCTGCGAGTACCAGTGCGACTCGCCCTACCGGCTGATGATCGCCGACGCCGTCCCGTTCGGCTCCGGCCTCACGTTCGGCATCGAGCACGGCCCCGTGGCGAACGAGCCCGCCGAGTACTCCTCGACGGCCTACTGGTACGGCACCGAGGAGCCGGCCACGCGCGTCACCGACACGATCGACGTGGGCGACGCGCGCAGCGAGAAGGCGCACGGCTACGCCGGCTCGGGGGAGGCGACCGGCCTCACCGCCCGGTTCGAGGGCGACCACGACGACGCGCTCGTGACCGAGGACGTCGCGTCGGCCACCGACCCGGTGACCTTCACGGTGGCGGTGGACCCGCGCAACGCGGGCGTGACCCTGCGCCGCCTGGCCGACCAGGCGAAGGCCGGCCAGTCCGTGGCCGTCACGGTCGACGGCGAGGCCGCCGGCACCTGGACCCGGCCGGCGCACAACAGCGCCCAGCGGTGGCTCGACGACACGTTCATGCTGCCGCCGGGCCTCACGCGCGGCGAGCGGCGGCTCACGATCGGCCTCACCCCGGCGGACGGCGCCCCCGCGTGGACGGCGGCGTCCTACCAGGCGTTGTCGCACGTCGCCGCGGCGCGCGACCGGCGCGCGCCGTCGGCCGTCGCCGGACTGGCCGCCGGCGGGGCGGACAGCAACCAGGTGCGCCTCGGCTGGAAGGCCGCCGTCGACGACGTCGCCGTCGACCACTACGAGGTGTACGCGTCCACGGACCGCCGGTTCGAGGCCGGCCGGCGCACTCTCGTGGGCACGAGCGCGCTCCCGGCGTTCGACCACGTGGGCCTCGGCCTGGGCGAGACCTGGTACTACCGCGTGCGCGCCGTCGACGGCTCGGGGCACGCCGGCCGGCTCTCCGACCGGGTGAGCGCCACGAGCGGCACCACGCTCCGCCTCGAGGGCGAGAGCCTGCTCCCTGCCGTCGCGGCCGACGCGCCGGTCGAGGCGCAGGGGAACTGCTGCGGCGTGGACTGGTCGGGCGACCGCCAGCTCTGGTTCCACGGCGGGCAGGAGGGCGACGCCGTCACCCTCCGGTTCGAGGTGCCGCAGGACGGCACCTACGACGTGTCGGCCGCGATGACCCAGGCGGTCGACTACGGCATCGCGCAGGTGTCGATCGACGGTCAGGACGTCGGGCCGCGGGTCGACGGCTACCGCGCGAAGGGGGTCGGCGTCGCGACGCAAGACCTCGGCGCCGTCGAGCTCGACGCGGGGGAGCACGAGCTCACGCTCACGGCCGTGGGCAAGGCCGACGCGGCCACCGGCCACATGATCGGCCTCGACACGCTGGACCTGACGCTGCAGGGCGGCGCCCGGGTCGAGGTCAGCAGCTACGCGCACGAGGAGGACGCCGTGACGGCAGGGGACCGCACCAGGATCTACGACCCGTCGGTCGGCGAGGACGAGCCGTGGTACGTCAACGACCACACGTTCGTGAAGGGGCCCGACGGCACGTGGCACCTGTTCGGCATCACCCACGCCGAGCCCGCCGCCCCGCTGGACGAGAGCTTCTTCGCGCACGCGACGTCGTCGTCCCTCACGGGGGCGCCGTACGACAAGCAGGACCCGGTGATCCCCGCCGACCCGGACCTGGGGGAGAAACACGTGTGGGCGCCGTACGTGCTGGAGCACGACGGCACGTACTACATGTTCTACTCGGCCGGGCTGGACGCGAACCACGAGGGGTACCAGCTCCGGCTCGCCACGAGCACCGACCTCGTCACCTGGACCAAGCGCCCGGAGCCGCTCTTCACGGACGGCTTCGACGCCCGCGACCCGATGGTGAAGCGGGTGGGCGACGAGTGGGTCATGTACTACACGGCCAACTCCACGCCCGCCGGCGGCCATCACCAGGTCGCCTACCGCACCAGCACCGACCTGGTCCACTGGGGCGACAAGCAGGTGGCGTTCGAGCACCCGCGCACCGGCACGTTCGGAGGGCCGACCGAGTCGCCCTTCGTCGTGGAGGAGGGCGGCTCGTTCTACCTGTTCACCTGCTGCGACGCCGGCTACACCGACACCCGCGTGTACAAGAGCGACGACCCGCTGCACTTCGAGCCGGCCGACCTGGTGGGCCGCATCGCCGAGCACGCGGCCGAGGTGGTGCAGGACGACGACGGCACCTGGTACGTCAGCGGCGCCGGCTGGGGCGCCGGCGGCGTGTACCTGCGGCCGCTGGACTTCTCCGGCACCGAGGTGACCGCCGGCAAGCGGATCACCGCGCCCGGCTACCGCCTCGACGTGCAGACCTCGCCGCAGACGCAGATCCGGTCCATGGACGTGGCGGACGGCGCCGGGGGCTGGCGGCCGGTGCTCGACGCCGACTACCGCGGATCGTCGCCGTACCTCGGCGTGGGGTCGTTCGGGAACACCGACGTCGCGGGGGCGGCGGCGCAGGTGGAGCTGGACGGGTCCACCCTGCACCTCGGCGGCATCCCGCTGGGCGACGAGCCGGTGACGGCGGACTGGACGTTCGACCTCGGCGTCAACGCGTTCACCACGTCGGTGGCGGCGGACGTCGCCCACGAGCCCGCCGCGCCCGTGTGGGAGGTCTCGATGACGTTCGACGGCGCCGGGCCGCGCGCGGGCGACGACGCCGACCCGGACCGTGCCGGCGGCGACGCGGCGGGCTTCCCGTCCTGGACGCAGAGCTCCGGCCGGGACGCGACGGTCGCCGCGCGGTTCGTGCCCGGCTCGTCGTCGGGCGCCGACAACCGGTTCTACGCCGGCCAGGGCGCCGTCGTCTGGCAGCCGCACTGGCAGCCCGGCGGGCGGCCCCTGGGCGCGGACACCGTCGAGGTGGGCACCTGGCGCGTCGGCGGCAGCCCGTTCGGCGGTGACGACACGCTGGGCGGCCGGCTCGTCGGCTGACGCGACGGGGACGCACGAGGGGCCGCCGACCGGAAGGTCGGCGGCCCCTCGTGTGCGCGCGGTCAGCTCTTGCCGCTGAAGTCGTACTCCTCGTAGACGTCCGCGGCGTTCTCGGAGGTCACCGCCGTGGTGGGCAGGATCTGCTCCGCCTCGAAGGGCTCGCCCGCCACGATCTTCGTGATGGTGTCGACCGCCTCCTCGGCGCCGGTCGGGTAGACGAACGTGCCGGCGAGCTGCCCCTCCTGCACGGCGCGGATGCCGCCGTCGGGGATGGCGAGGCCGTCGATGCCGATGAACGTCATGTCCTCCGCCTGGCCCGCGCCCGCGGCCGCCAGGTAGGCGCCGAGGGCCATCGGGTCGTTGTGCGCGTAGACCAGGTCGATGTCCTCGCCGGAGGCGAGCCACTGCTGCATGACCTTGGTGCCCTCCTCCTTGAGCCACTTGGCGTCCTGGTCCTTGACGATCGTGATGTCCGGGTTGGCGGCGATCGCGTCGCGGAAGCCCTGGTCGCGGTCGATCTGCGGCTGGTTGGACTCGATGCCCCGCAGCTCGACGACGTTGCCGCCGTCGGGCAGGAGGCTGACCGCGAGCTCGCCGGCCGCCTTGCCGATGGCCACGTTGTCGCCGCCGATGAACGCGGCGATGCAGTCCGTGTTCACCGTGCGGTCCAGGACGATCACCGGGATGCCGGCGTCGCACGCCTGCTGCACGGGCGGGGTGAGCGGGTCGGACTCGTTGGGGGACACCACCAGGACGTCCACGCCCTGCTGGATGAACTGCTGCACCTGGCTCACCTGCCGCGACGAGTCCTGCTGGGCGTCGGCGATCGGCAGCAGCTCGAGGTTGTCGTGCTGCGACACGTAGTACTCGAGCTGGGTGTTGAGCTGCGCCCGGTACGGCTCGGCGTTGTTGGACTGCGAGTAGCCGATGACGTAGCTGTCCTTCTCCTCGACCAGTCGCCCGTCCGAGGCGCCGGGCGACTGCTCCGCGCCGGCGTCGCCGCCGGCGTCCGAACTGCCTCCGGCGTCGGTGTTGGTGCTGCACGCGCCGAGCGTGAGCAGTCCCGCGACGCACGCCGCTGTGATGCCGGCGAGTCTGCTGTGCTTCATCAGAGCTCCTTCGTGGTGACTTCGTGGGTGGTGACCTCGTGCGAGGTGACGTCCTGCGTGGCGTTCCTCCGGGGGGTGTCCTCGCCGGCGGCGTCGCGACGCGCGGCCGGGGCCGGGCCGGACGACGGCGCGGGCGTGCCCGGTCCGTCTCCGGAGGGATGGGGGTCGTCGCGGCGGCGCAGGCGGGCGACGATGCCCGCCAGCAGCTCCGGCCGCTGGATGACGACGGCGGCCACGACGATCGTGCCCTTGATGATCATCTGCCAGTTGGCGCTGAAGTTGTTCAGGCCGAGCACGTTGTCGAGCAGGGTGAGGATGAGCGCGCCCACCGCGGTGCCGACCACGGAGCCCCGGCCGCCGGCCAGGCTCGCGCCGCCGATGACGACCGCGGCGATCGCGTCGAGCTCGTAGCCGAGGCCGGCCTGCGGGTCCGCCGAGGCGTTGTACGCGGCGTTGATCGGGCCGGCGAGGCCCGCGAGCATGCCCGAGAGCGTGAACACCACGACGGTGACGCCCGTGACGCTCACCCCGGACAGCCGCGCCGCCGTCGCGTTGCCGCCCACCGCGTACACGTGCCGGCCGAACGTGGTGCGGCTCAGCAGGAGCTGGAACACCACGATGACCACCAGCAGCGCCAGCACGGGGAAGTAGCCGATCAGCGGCACGTCGAACAGCCGCGTGCCGGGCGTGCCGAGCAGCTGGAACTGCGCCGAACCGGGCGCCACCTCGCCGTCCGGCGTGAGCACGACGGTGCCGATCGACTGGTTGCCGGACACCTCGCGCACGATGCCGCGTGCGACCGTCATCATCGCCAGCGTCATGACGAAGGACTGGATGCGCAGCCACGCCGTTCCCGCGCCGTTGACGAACCCGAACGCCGCGCCGATGAGCATCGACGCCGGCACGATGGCGGCCACCGGCCAGTTCGCCTGCGTGAGGAGCATCGCCGACGCCGTCGAGCCCACGGCCATCACCGCGCCCACCGACAGGTCGATCCCGCCGCTGATGATCACGAGCGTCATCCCGACGGCGAGGATGCCGCGCGGCGCGAAGTAGCCGATCGCGTTGGTGAGGTTGTCGACGTCCGCGAACCGGTCGCCCTGGCTCCAGATGCCGATGAGCACGACGAGCACGAGGCCGACGTACCCCTGGGCGCCGCCGAGGACCGGGAGCAGCCGGCGCAGCCGGCCGCGCGTCGCGGGTGGGGTCGCCTGGGTGGTGGTGGTCACGCTCGGTCCTTCCGGTCGGGGTGCGGGCTCACGGTGCGGCTCACGGCGCGACGAGGGCGCGGCGCGCCATCGCGGCGGTGAGGATGTCCTCCTGGGTGGCGCTCGCGGCGTCGAGCTCGGCCGTGACCCGCCCCTCGCACAGCACGACGATCCGGTCGCTCATGCGCAGCAGCTCGGGGAGCTCCGACGAGGCCACGACGACGGCCACGCCCTCGGCCGCGAGAGCGGCGACGATGTCGTAGATCTCGGCCTTGGCGCCGACGTCGATGCCGCGCGTGGGCTCGTCGAGGAGGATCACGCGCGGGTGGGTGAGCAGCCACTTGGCCAGCACGACCTTCTGCTGGTTGCCGCCCGACAGGTGCCCGACGGTGGCCGCCAGGCCCGGCGTCTTCACCGCGAGGCGGCGCACCTCCCGCTGCACGTCGCGGCGCTCCGCGGCACCCCGCAGCCAGCCTCCGCGCGCGAACGACCGCAGCGCGGCGAGCGACGCGTTGAACCGCACCGTGGCGCCCAGCACCAGGCTCTGCGTCTTGCGGTCCTCCGCCACGAGCGCCACGCCGCGGTCGATCGCCCCTCGCGGGGAGCGGGGGCGCAGCGGGCGGCCGTCGAGCAGCACGGTGCCGCCCACCTCGTGGCGCCGGTAGGCGCCGAAGACCGCCTCGAGGGTCTCGGTGCGCCCTGCGCCCATCAGCCCGGCCAGCCCGACCACCTCGCCGGGCCGCACGGTGAACCCCACCCCGCGCAGCGCCACCCGGCCGGCGCGCGGGTCGGCCCGCACCGTGAGGTCCTGCACCACGAGCCGCGGCTCGGCGTCCCGCCCGGCGTCGTCGATGCCCGCGTCCCCGGGCCGTGCGGGTCCGGGCGGCGGCGACTGCGCGCCCAGCTCGCGGCCCACCATCATGTGGATCAGCTCGTCGCGCCGGACGCCGTCCATCGGGCGCGTGCCGATCCACCGGCCGTCGCGCAGCACGGTGACCGAGTCGGCCATCTCCTCCAGCTCCTCGAGGCGGTGGGAGATGTAGACGACGGCGACGCCCTCGGCCGTCAGGGCGCGGATGACGCCGAACAGCCGGTGCACCTCGGCGTCGGCGAGCGCGGACGTCGGCTCGTCCATGATGAGCACCCGCGTGTCGATGCTCAGGGCCTTGGCCACCTCGATCAGCTGCTGCTCGGCCACCCGGAACTGCCGGACCGGCTTGCGAGGGTCGATCTCCAGGCCGACCCGGCCCAGGAGCCGCGCGGCCTCCCGCGCCTGCTCGCGCCGCTCGACCCAGCCGGCCCGGGAGCGCTCGCGGCCGAGCCAGACGTTGTCCGACACCGACATGTCCGGCACCAGGTTGAGCTCCTGGTGGATGGTCGCGATGCCGAGCCGCTGCGCCTCGGCGGGGGCGTGCAGGGTGACCGGCTCCCCGTCCACGAGGACCTCGCCGTCGTAGGCAGGGAAGACGCCGGAGAGCACGTTGATGAGGGTGGACTTGCCGGCGCCGTTCTCCCCGAGCAGCGCGACCACCCGGCCCGCGTGGGCGGTGAGGTGCACGCCGTCGAGCGCCCGCACGCCGGGGAAGGTCTTGCCGATGCCCCGCATCTCCAGCACGGGTACGGGGTCCGTTCCCGGCAGGGGTGTCGTCGCCTCGGTCATCGTGGGCCGTCTCCGCTCCATTGCCAAGCCACCGCACGTGAAATCGATTACAGACGCAGAATAGGAGTGCCCTCAGGGGGTGTCAAGGACGAACGGCGTCGCGCCGGGCGGCCGCCGGGCGGCGGGCTCAGCCCTCGATGCCGGTCGCCTCGTGGGACAGCCCGACGGGCTTGGACTCGGGGGACCCGCGCTCGCGCAGGTAGACCGAGAGCACCACCATGGCCAGCACGGCGAGCAGCTCCGACTGCCAGTTCTGCAGGGTGCGGTCCCAGAAGTCCGGCAGGCGCACGTACTCGGCCCAGGTCACCGCGTCGTGCCGCGCGCGCAGCTGCTCCTCGCTGTAGGCGACGGCGCCCGCGGCGGACTGGGCCAGCCACGAGCCGAGGAAGACCAGCCCCATCACGAGCGACAGCGACCGCGAGAACAGCGCCGTGCGCCAGCCGCCCGCGCGGGCCCAGGCGGGGGAGCTTGCGCGCGCGTGCGTCCCGACCAGCTGGGCCTCGTCGCTCTCGCGCCCGCGGTCGCCGACCGCCTTGGACTCGGGCGACCCGCGCTGCACGAACCAGACCGTCAGCGTGATGAAGAGCAGGAACTGCAGGAACTCCGACTGCCAGTTCTCCGTGACGTCCACCCAGAACGCCGACGACGACACGTAGGCGCCGAGCCCGACCGGGTCGAGGCCCGCCGCCCGCTGCTCCTGGTCGTTCACGGCGTCGCCGACGAGCGCCTGCGCCACCAGCGCGACGACGAACAGCAGGCCGAACGACAGCCCGAGCGAGTTCTCGCGCAGCACCCGGCGCACGGGCCCGCGGCTCACCGGTGCGCCGCCGCGACGACGAACGCGGCGACGAGGCCGGCCGCCACGAGCACGAGGGTGGCGACGAAGAGCAGGCGCGGCGTCCTCACGACCCCACCTCGCAGTCGTAGGGCCGGTCGCCCTGGGGCTCGCAGCCGGCGGCCGTCACGACCCAGCGGTCGCCGGAGAGGGCCAGGAACACGGCGTCGCCCGCCGTGCGGACCTGGGCCTGGCCGCCCGCGCGGTGCACTGCCTCCGCGTCCGCCGTCGCGGCCCGGCCGGCGAGCGTCGACCCCGCCGCGGCGCAGGCGACCGACGTCCATGCTGGTCATGCTGCTCCGGGGGCCGGTTCTCGCAACCCGGGCCCCGCCTCCGGGTCAGGCGCTCACCTGGGCGACGCCGGCCCGGCCGGACTCGACGTAGACGCTCGCGCGCGTCGAGACGGGCGCGCCGGGTCGGTCGACGAACGGCACCACGCGGTAGTCGGCGCGCAGCTCGTCGCGGTCGAGGTGGCAGACCTGGTACCCGCGCTGCACGTTGTGGAACCGCAGGAACGGGTTCTCGGTGAGCCACACGTTGCCGAGCGCGTCCTGGTCGGTGCCGTTGCCGCCGGAGCTGATCGACGTGCCGAGCAGCTCCGTGCCGACGGTGCGCGACGACATGTCGGCGAAGTCGAGCTTGAGGTCGGCGGCGACGCTGCGGTGCGCGTCGCCGGTGACCATGACGAAGTTGTCGACGCCGCGCTCCACGACGCCGTCGAAGAGCCGCTGCCGCGCGGCCGCGTAGCCGCTCCAGGTGTCCATCCCATACCGCGTGGCGTCGCCCGCCTCGTGGTCGGCGTCGAACGCGAAGACCTGGTTGCCCAGCACGTTCCACCGCGCCCGTGACGCGGCGAGGCCGCCGAGAAGCCACGACTCCTGCTCGGCGCCGAGCATCTGTCGCGACGCGTCCCAGCGCAGCGACTGGTCCGTGAGCTGCAGGTCGCGGTAGCGGCGCGTGTCGAGGACGTCGAGCTGGAGCATGTCCCCGAAGTGCAGCCGCCGGAACACCTGCATCTCCGGTCCGCGCGGCATGGACGAGCGGCGCAGGGGCAGGTTCTCCCAGTACGCCTGGTACGCGGCCGCCCGCCGCAGGCGGAAGACCGCGGGGTCCTGGTCCGGCTCGGTGTCCGGCTGCGAGTGGTCGCCGGCCCAGTTGTTCTCGACCTCGTGGTCGTCGGGTGCCATGACCCACGGGGCCGCCGCGTGCGCGGACTGCAGCGCCACGTCCAGCTTGTACTGCCCGTAGCGGATCCGGTAGTCGGTGAGCGAGAAGGTCTCCGTCGCGGGCAGGTGTGGGCGCCCGATCGTCCCGGCGCCGCCGCCCTCGTAGATGTAGTCGCCCAGGTGCACCACGAGGTCGAGGTCCTCGCGGGCCATGTGCTCGAAGGCGGTGAAGTGGCCGTCCGGGTAGGCCTGGCAGCTCGCGAACGCGAACGTCATCCCGGCCAGGCGCGCCCCGCGTCGCGGCGCGGTGCGGGTCCGGCCGACGGGGCTGGTCTGGTCGCCGGCGCGGAACCGGTACCAGTACACCCGGTCGGGCCGCAGTCCCCGCACCTCGGCGTGCACCGAGTGCGCCCATCCCGGCGTCGCCCGCTCGACGCCGCGTCGCACCACGCGCCGGAACCGCTCGTCCTCCGCCACCTCCCAGCGGACCTGGACCGTGACGTCGGGCATGCCACCCAGGCCGTCGGCGGCGACGGGGTCGGGGGCGAGGCGCGTCCACAGGACGACGCCGTCCGGCCACGGGTCGCCGGACGCCACGCCGAGCGTGAACAGCGGGCCGGGCGCGACGAACCGTTCCGCGGCGGTCCGCGCGGCCGCGGGCTCGGCGCCGAGCAGCACGGCCGAGCCGGCGGCGACGCCGGTCAGGGTGAGGAACGATCGACGGGGCAGGGCGAGCCGGGGCTCGGTCACGGGGACCTCCGGGGGATCGGCACGAGTCGGACGAGGGTTCCGTCCGATTCACCCAGCCCCGGGCAACGACGTGCTGTCCGACCGGTGAACGCCGTCGGGCAGGTCGGGGGCGCCGGCGTGGCGGGTCCGGTCCCGGCCCACCGGGCGTCACCCGCCGGTCATCCGACGGGCGTCAGTCCGACGTGGCCGCCTTCGCGGCCGCCTTCTGCGCCTTCTTGAACGCCCGCACCTCGGTGAGGGACTCCGCGCTGGTGACGTCCGCGATCGAGCGGCGCGAGCCCTCGTCGCCGTAGTGCCCGGCGGCCTCCTGCCACCCGGCCGGGCGGATGCCCCGCTGCTTGCCCAGCAGGGCGAGGAAGATCTTGGCCTTCTGCTCCCCGAACCCCGGCAGGGCACGCAGCCGGGAGAGGACCTCGGCGCCCGTGGCCGGGCCCTGGGCGCCGGGAGTGGTCCCGATCTTCGCGACATCGCCGTCGTAGTCGTCCACGACCGTGCGGGCGAGCGCCTGCACCCGGCCCGCCATCGACCGCCCGTACCGGTGGATCGCCGGGGGAGTGGTCGCGAGCGTCACGAACTCGTCCGGGTCGGCGTCCGCCACCGCGTGCGGGTCGATGCTGCCCAGCCGCTCGCGGATCTTGCGCGGCCCCGCGAACGCGTGCTCCATCGGGTACTGCTGGTCGAGCAGCATGCCCACCAGGAGGGCGAACATGTCGTCGCTCAGCAGCGCGTCGGTCTCGGGGTCGCCGGTGATCCAGAGCTGTGCTGTCATGGGGTCATTGTGCCTCGCCCGTACCGGCACCATCCCGCTCGGGCGTGCCGGGGACCGTCACGCGTCGCGACGTCGGACGGCGACGGCGGCCGCGGCGAGCACGGCGACGGTGTAGCCGGCGAGCACCGCGAAGCCGGCACCGGGGGCGAGCAACCCGTCGGGGGTGGGGCCCGTGGCGACGACCCGCTCGCCGGCGACGGTCGGGAGGTAGGCGTACACGTCCTGCGCCCAGTCGGCGGAGCCCGCGAGCACCTGGAAGACGAGGGGCAGGACCAGCAGCACGCCGACGGCCGTGGCGATCGCCGCGGCGGTGCTGCGCCACAGCGCGCCGATGCCGAAGGAGAGCGCCGCGACCGCCACCAGGTAGGCGACCGTGCCGCCGAGGGCGCGCAGCTGCTCGCCGTCGGACAGGTCCAGGGCGAGTCCGTCCGCCGACAGCATCGACACCGTGGCGAGCCAGGCCGCCGCGAGCCCCGCGACGGCCAGGATCACGGTGGTCGCGGCCACCACCAGGAGCTTGGCCGCGAGGACCTCGAGCCGGCGCGGCACGGCGGCGAAGGTCGCGCGGATCATGCCCGACGCGTGCTCGCCGGTGATGCTCAGTGCGGCCAGGACGGCCACCGTCAGCTGCGCGAACCCGTAGCCGAACGTCACGGCGACGGCGCCGCTCGGGGCGGCCAGCCGGGGGTCGGCGTCCATGGTCTGCTGCAGGTCGGGGGACTCGGCGGCCGACCCGAGCGCGCCGGCCATGAGGACGGCGAGCCCCGCCATGAGCAGCACGGTCAGCGCGACGCTCCACCAGGTGGAGCGCAGCGACCAGAGCTTGAGCCACTCCGATCGCAGCACGCGTCCGAAGGTCACGCGGGCCGCGTCGGTACGGGTCGTGCCGTGGTCCGGGGCGGTGGTCGGGGCGATCGCTGCGCTCATGGCTGCTCTCCCGTGCTCGTGGTGCCGGCGGCGGCGAGGCGGTCGCCGCGGTCGTCGGTGCGGTACTCGACGGCGTCCGCCGTCAGCTCCAGGTACGCCTCCTCGAGCGTCGAGGCCACCGGCGTGAGCTCGTGCAGCGCGACACCGGCGGTGAGCGCGATGTCCCCGATCGCCGCGGCCTCGAGACCGGTGACCTCCAGCGCGCCGTCGCGCGCGCCCGCGTGCGCGCCGTCGGGCGCGGCGACGGCGCCGCCGGCCCGCTCGAGCGCGGTGCGCAGGACGGCGGCACCCGGCGTGCGCACCGTGACCGTCCGGCGCGAGGCGCCCGCGACGACGTCGCGGACGGGGGCGTCCGCGAGGATGCGGCCGCGACCGATGACGATGACGTGGTCGGCGGTGAGCGCCACCTCGCTCATGAGGTGGCTGGAGAGGAAGACGGTGCGGCCCTCGGCGGCGAGGCGCCGCGCGAGGTGGCGCACCCACAGCACGCCCTCCGGGTCGAGGCCGTTGACCGGCTCGTCGAGGATGAGGGTGCGCGGGTCGCCGAGCAGGGCGGAGGCGATGCCGAGCCGCTGCCCCATACCGAGCGAGAACCCGCCCACGCGCCGGCGCGCCACCGACCCGAGCCCGGTGAGCTCGACGACCTCGTCGACGCGCCGGTCCGGCAGGCCGTGCGTCGCGGCCAGGGCGCGCAGGTGCGACCGTGCGGACCGGCCGGGGTGCACCGCGCGCGCCTCGAGCAGCGCGCCCACCTCGGTGAGCGGCGATCGGTGCCGCGCGTAGGGGCGGCCGTTGACCGTGACGGACCCCGCGGTGGGGCGGTCGAGGCCCATGATCATGCGCATGGTCGTGGACTTCCCCGCGCCGTTGGGGCCGAGGAAGCCGGTGACCACGCCGGGGCGCACCGTGAAGCTCACGCCGTCGACGGCCGTCGTGCTGCCGTAGACCTTGGACAGTCCCTGTGCCTCGATCATGCCGTCGAACCTACGGCGGGTGACCGGCGTCACAGCAGAGGGAAGCCCCTGAAACCGACCCCGGAAAGGGCGGACACCATCCCGGGGGTACCACCGAGCTCGTCCCGTCGGCGAGGGCCGTCGCCACGGGGCCGTTCTCGGTACTGCGGAACCGATAGCCTCGCTCGCATGCATCGTCGTCAGCATGTCACCGCCGGTGCCCTTGCGGGGCTGCTGGGCGCGGCCGGGGTCGTGCACCTGGCCCGCCCCACGGTCTTCGAGGGGCTGATCCCTCGTGCCCTCGGCTCGGCCCGCGCGTGGGTCTACGGGAGCGGCGTCGCCGAGCTGGCGTGCGCCGTGGCGGTCGCGGTGCCGAGGACGCGCCGTGCGGGCGGCCTCGCCGCGGCCGGGCTGTTCGTGGCGGTGCTCCCCGGCAACGTGAAGATGGCGCTCGACTCCCACCCCGGCGCGCGGTCCTGGGCACGGAAGCCCGCGATCGCGTGGGGGCGTCTGCCGCTGCAGGCGCCGCTCGTCGCGTGGGCCTGGCGGGTCGCGCGGTCCGCCTGAGCGGCCCCGCCGGTCAGGCGCGGGACTCCCGGCGCAGTCGCCCCACCATGAGCTTCTCGATCCCCACCAGGCTCGTCGCCGTCCCGACGAACCCGAGCATCCGGCGCGCGTCCTCGGCGTCGACGACGCGCAGCTCGTCGACGCGGTAGCCCACGCTCTTGCGGACGAGCGTGAACGACCCGGCGGCGCGCACGTTGCGGCACCAGTTGACCTCGGACCCCCAGGGCAGGGGGACGAGCACCAGGACGTCGCGGTGCTCGGCGATCTCCACCGGGGCGCCGGGCCGGGCGACGGCGGCGATCGGGGCGCGCGCCGCGAAGGCGACCACCGGGTTGCGGTACTCGCGCCCGCTCGTGCGGCCGACGTGGTGCACGGTCGCCCACGGCGGCACGCGGGACGACACCTTCAGGGCGTAGGGGTTGAAGCGCTTGGTGGCCCGGACGGCGGCGGGAGGCATCGGCATGCCGACCATCCTGCTGCGGCCGGGGCCGCCCCGCTGGTTGGATGGGGCCCATGAGCCTCTGGGACGCGCTCGTCGCGGCGAGCGCGGTGGTCACCGGTCTGGCCGGCGGGGTGTTCGCCGCGTTCTCCACGTTCGTCGTGCCCGGCCTGCGCCGGCTGGCCCCGGCCGACGCGGCGGCGGCCATGGCCGCGATCAACGAGGACGCCGTCCGGCCGCCCTTCATGACGCTGTTCGGGGCGGCGGTGCTCGTGCCGGCAGCGACGGCGGTGGTCGGCCTCGTCGGCGGCCACGACGGCGCGTGGCCGGCCGTGGCGAGCGCCGTCGTGGTGCTGGTCGGCATGCTCGGGGTCACCGCCGGCGGCAACGTGCCGCTGAACGACCGGCTCGCGGCGAGCCGCGACGCCGCCGGGTGGGCCGCCTTCGACCGGCCGTGGAGCCGGTGGAACCACGTGCGCACCGTCGCGTGCGCCGCGGCGAGCGCGCTCGCCGCCCTGGCGCTGGTGGTCGCATGAGCGATCGGACGACGGTGCGGACGACTGTCCGCACGACGAGGAGGCACGCATGAGGATCAGGGACCCGCGGGACTGGAACAGGCCGCTCGACGCGCCGGTTCCACCACACATGACCTCCGACACCGGGACCACGGGCACCGACGCGACCGCCACGATCGACCGCGTCCTCGATGACACGACGACGTGGGCCGTCGTCGGGCTGTCCACGAACGCCGAGCGCGCCGCGTACGGCGTCGCGCGCACGCTGCAGCGCGTCGGGAAGCGCATCGTGCCCGTGCACCCGAGCGCCCAGACCGTGCACGGCGAGCAGGGCTACGCGTCCCTCGCCGACATCCCGTTCCCGGTCGACGTCGTCGACGTGTTCGTGCGCTCCGAGCTCGCGGGCGCCGTCGCCGACGAGGCGATCGCCATCGGCGCCAGGGCCGTGTGGTTCCAGCTCGGCGTGATCGACGAGGACGCCGCCGCGCGCGTGCGCGCCGCCGGCCTCGACATGGTCATGGACCGCTGCCCGGCGATCGAGCTGGGGCGTCGGTAGCGGCTCAGCCCCGCGGGGCGAACGTCAGCACCGGGCGGCCGGTGCGCGGGTGGACGAGCACCTCGGTGCGGACGCCGTAGACGGGGTCGAGCACCTCGGGCACGAGGACGTCGCGCACGTCGCCGGCGGCCACCACGCGCCCGTCGGCCAGCAGCACGACGTGGTCGCAGTGCTGGGCGGCGAGCTGCAGGTCGTGCAGGGCGGCGAGCACGGTGACGCCGCGGCCGGCGAGGTCGCGCAGCACGCGCAGCGCGTCCAGCTGGGCGGCGATGTCGAGGTGGTTGGTGGGCTCGTCCAGCAGGATCAGCGCGGGCTCCTGCGCCAGAGCGCGTGCCATGTGCACCCGCTGGCGCTCCCCGCCGGAGAGGGTCGTGACCTCGCGGTCGGCGAGCCCGGCCACACCGACGGCGTCGAGCGCCCGCCGGGCGGCGGCGCGGTCGTCGTCCGAGTCGCCGGCGAGCAGCGAGCGGTGCGGGATGCGGCCGAGCAGCACGGCGTCGAGCACCGTGACGGGCAGGTCGGTCGACGCCTCCTGCTCGACGAACGCCAGGGTGCGCGCGCGGCGTCGGCGCGGCAGGGCGAGCAGGTCCGTGCCGGCGAACACCACGCGGGCGGCGCCGGTCGGGCCCGCCGACGGCGGCTGCACGCCCGCGAGCACGCGCAGCAGGGTCGACTTGCCCGAGCCGTTCGGGCCGAGCAGGCCGCTCACGGCGCCGGCGGGCGCGGTCACGTCGACCCCGTCGAGGATCAGGCGGCCCTCGGCCGACCAGGAGACGCGGGTCGCGTCGAGGCCGGCGGACCCGGTGTCGGCGTCTGGGCCCGCGGCCGCGGTACGGGTGTCGGTGCTGGTGTCCGTGCCGATGTCCGAGGTCATGCGACCCTCCGTCCGCGCCAGAGCAGGAGGGCGAACACGGGCGCGCCGATCGCGGCGGTGACGATGCCGACGGGCACCTCGCGGGGCGCGAAGACGGTGCGGGCCAGGGTGTCCGCCCAGACGAGGAACGACGCGCCGCACAGCGCGGACAGCGGCAGCAGCAGCCGGTGCCGCGCCCCGGTGAGGAGCCGTACCGCGTGGGGCAGGATCAGCCCGACGAAGCCGATCGAGCCGGACTGGGAGACCAGGGCACCGGTGAGCAGCGCGACGCCGACCAGCAGCAGCCAGCGCACCCGCGCCACGGGGACCCCGAGCGCGGCGGCAGCCGTGTCGCCGAACGTGAAGGCGTCGAGGATCGAGCCGGTCGAGGCGAGCAGGGTGCCGAGCACGAGGACGGCCAGGCCGGTGATCGCGACGGACGTCCAGGTCGCCCCGGCGACGGACCCCATCAGCCACGACAGGATCTCGCGGTACGAGTCGCCGGTGGCCGACCAGAAGATGACGAAGCTGGTCGCGGCGGCCGCGAGCTGGCTCACGGCGAGCCCGGCCAGCACCGTGCGGGTGGGCGTGATCGTGCCGATCGCCCCGGCGAGCCCGAGCGCGGCCGCGAGCGCGGCGACCGCACCGCCGAACGCCGCGACCGGCAGCAGCACGGTGAGCCCGGCGACGAGCACGAGCACCGCGCCGAGCGACGCCCCCGACGACAGGCCCAGCAGGTAGGGGTCGGCCAGGGGGTTCCGCGTGAGGGACTGCATGACGACCCCGCAGACCGCGAGCCCCGCGCCGACCGCCGCCGCCGTGAGCACGCGCGGCAGCCGCAGCTCCCACACCATGCCGTCGGGCAGCGCGCCGAGGGGCTCGAGGCCGAGCGCGCCGCCGAGGCCGAGGTGCGTCGCGATCGACCGCCACACGTCCGCGACGGACAGGTCGGCCGGGCCGATCGTCACGGCCACGAGGACGGTCGCGACGAGCACGACCACCGACGCGGGCAGCCACCACGCCGCGCCCCGGCGCGCCCGGGCACCGCGGTCCGCCCGGCCGGGCGCCGGGTCGGGGGCGGGCCGCGCGTCGGCGGCGGGGCGCAGGCTCGTCACAGGTCGAGGCCCGCCAGCTGGTCGGCGAGGGAGACGACGGCGTCGACGTTGCGCACGCCGGCCTCCGACGCAGGGAAGGGCACGGTGAGGTAGCGGCCCTCGCGCACGGCCGTCATGCGGGCGGTGGCGGGGTTGGACTCGAGCCGCTCGATCTTCTGCTCGGCGCTGTTCCAGGTGGCGTCGACCAGCACGATGACGTCCGGGTCGGCCTCGATGGCCTGCTCCCAGGAGAACGACGTCCAGGTGTCGTGCACGTCGCCCGCGACGTTCTCCAGCCCGACGGCGTCCATGATCATCTGCGGCGCGCCGATGCCGGCGCCCACGTACGGGATGTCGTCGCCGGAGGAGTACCACAGGGCGGTGAGCCCGCGGTCGTCCGGGGCGACCGACGCGAGGGTGTCGCGCTGGTCGGCGACGAGGTCGGCCGCGGCGTCGGACGCGTCGAAGATCTCGCCCACCTCGTCGATCTCGGCGAAGACGTCGTCGAACGTCAGCGGGTCGGGCATGGACGCGGGCGCCTTGCAGGCGGCCGGCGAGACGTACGTCGCGACGCCGAGCTTCGCGAGCGTGCCGCGGTCGCCCGCGCCGTCGGCCGTCAGGTTCGACTCCCAGCCCGCGTACACGAGGTCGGGCTCCAGCCCGAGGACCGCCTCGGCGCCGGGCACCTGCTCGGCCAGGGGCTCGGCGACGGCGGGCGCGTCGGCGGCGGCGTCGGCCAGCGAGTCGGGCACCGGGCCGTCGAGGAACGCCGACCCGACGATGCGGTCGCCGAGGCCGAGGGCGAGCAGCATCTCCGTGGTGCTCGACTTGATCGTCACGACGCGCTGCGGCGAGGCGTCGAAGGTCGTCTCGACGCCGCAGTTGTCGAGCGTCAGGGGATAGGCCGTGCCCACCGCGTCCGCCCCGGCCGACGCGGTGGGGGAGGCCGCGGCGTCGGCGTCGGGGCCCTGCGCGCAGCCCGCGAGGGCGGCGAGGGACAGGGCGGACAGCACGGCGAGGGGCACGGTGATGGGGGTGCGGCGGGGCACGCGGGAGCTCCAGGGGTGTCGCGGGGCAGGGGCGTCGAAGGTCCAGGACGGCGCGCCATCTCGCGCCGGTGGAACCGCGACCCACAGTCCGGGTCGCGCCGACGGGCCAGAGTCGTGCCCGTGATCCGGCGTCGAGCCTAGTACGCGCCGCGGCCGGCGTGTGGTTGCCTGGCCCGCGTGACCGCACCGACCCGAGCCACCCCCGTCGTTCGCGCCGCCCGCCCCGCGGCCCCGGGCCCCCGGGAGGTGCGCTGGGGCGGCGTGCCGAACGCCCGCGACCTCGGCGGCCTGCCGACCGCCGGCGACGGCCGCACCCGGGCCGGCCGGTACTTCCGGACCGCGCGGCTCGACGACGCGGGGCCCGACGGGCTGGCGGCGATGGCGGCCGCCGGCGTCCGCACGGTCGTCGACCTGCGCAACGCCCCGGAGGTCCGGCCGCTCGAGCTGCCGGCGTCCGTGACGCGGCACGCGTGCCCGGTCGAGGACCCCGACGACGAGGAGTTCATGCGGACCTGGGGCCCGCACCTCGACACCCCGCGCTACTACCCGACGGTGCTCGAGACCTGGCCGCACCTCGTCGCCGCCGTCTTCCGCGCCTTCGCCGCGGCGCCCGAGGGCGCCGTCGTCTACCACTGCGCCGGCGGGCGCGACCGGACGGGCATGGTCACCGCCCTCCTGCTGACGCTGGCCGACGTGCCCCGGCGGGCGATCGTGGAGGACTACCTGCTCGCCGTGCGCGCGAACAACGCGCGAGCCGCCGTCGAGCCCGGGTGGGACGAGCCGCACCGCGGGCCCGAGGAGCTCGCGACCTGGTGCGACGACGTCGCCGCCGCGCTCGAGGACTTCCTCGACGGCGTGGACGCCCCCGGCTTCCTGCGCGCGCACGGCCTGACGGACCCGGAGCTCGACCGGGTCCGCCGCCGCCTGGTGGACTGATCCGCGAGGGCGCCTGCGTCACGCCCGCGTCACGCCCGCGTCGCGCGCACCAGCAGGTACTCCCACGTCATCGTGCCGTCCCGCAGGTGCCGGTCGCCGAGGGCCGCGAGCGCCTCGTCGAGCTCGGCGGCGCGGGCGGCGTCGTCCCCGAGGTTCCGGTAGGTCGCGATCGTCGGGCCGTAGGTCGCCTTGAAGAAGTCGCGGAACTCGACGCCGTCGGCGAACCGGTCGACGACGAGGCCGCGCACCTCGGACCGGACGTCCGTGACGCGGTCCCCGAGGAGCAGGCGCACGTGCTCGTCCTCGCCCCACAGCGGCGGGGGGAGCGCGCCGGGCGGGGGCGGCGGCGCGTACGGCTTCAGCGTCGCGAACATCTCGCCGATGAAGCCGGTCGGCGTCCACGCGACGTTCCCGATCGTGCCGCCGGGGCGGGTCACCCGGACCAGCTCGTCGGCGGCGAGTGCGTGGAAGGGCGCGAACATCACGCCCACGCACGACAGGACGACGTCGAACGCGCCGTCGTCGAACGGCAGGGCGTGCGCGTCGGCGGTCTGCCAGCGCAGGACGGCGCCGCGCTCCTCGGCGCGGCGGCGCCCGGCGTCGAGCAGCTCGGGCGAGAGGTCGGCGGCGACGACGTCCGCGCCGGCGAGCGCGGCCGGGATCGCCGCGTTGCCCGAGCCGGCCCCGACGTCGAGCACCCGGTCGCCCGGGCCGACGCCGCACGCCTCCACGAGGACGGCGCCCAGCGAGGGGATGACCTGGTCGGCGACCGCGGGGTAGTCGCCCGACGCCCAGAGTGCGCGGTGCTTGGTGCGGACCGCGTCGAGCAGCTCGACGGGGACGGTCCCGGGTTCGGTGACGCTCATGAGGGCTCCTTCGCTCCTGCGGGTTCGTGCTGTCCCCTCCACGGTCCGCGAGGACGCGCGCTCGATCCAGTGCCGGATCTGGACCGGGCGAAGTCCTGGATCTGTACTGGCGGGTCGCCGTGCGGGGGGCGTTCACTGGTCCCATGGCCGGGTACGGCGAGTTCTGCCCCGTCGCCAAGGCGATGGAGGTGCTCGACGAGCGCTGGACGCTGCTCGTCGTGCGCGAGCTGCTGCTGGGCAGCTCCCGGTTCAACGACCTGCGGCGCGGCAACCCGAGGATGTCGCCCACGCTGCTGTCGAAGCGGCTGCGCAGCCTGGAGCGGGCGGGCGTCGTGCGGCGCACGGGCGCCGAGGGGCACGCCCGCTACCTGCTCACGCCGGCGGGCGAGGAGCTGCGCCCCGTGGTCGAGGCGCTCGGGGCGTGGGGCACGCGGTGGGTCGGCTCCCTCGGCGAGGCGGACCTCGACCCCCACCTGCTGCTGTGGGACATGCGCCGCACGATCGACGTCGCCGCCTGGCCGCGGGAACGGACCGCCGTGGCGTTCGTGCTCACCGACGTGACGCCGCGGGTGTCGCGGTGGTGGATCGTCGTGCGGGACGGTCAGGTCGAGGTGTGCGACGACGACCCGGGCTTCGTGGCGTCGGTGGTCGTGACGACGCCGCTGCGCACCCTCACGCTGCTGTGGCGCGGGGACGTGTCCTGGGTCGGGGCGCTGCGCGCCGGCGACGTCGCGCTCGACGGGCCCGAGGACGCGCGGCGCGAGGTGCCCTGGTGGCTGGGGCAGTCGACCTTCGCACGGGTGCCCCGGCCGGGGCTCGCCCCGGCGGAGGGATGACGCCGGAGTTCTTACGGGCCCGCAACGATTCCGCCGTCCCGGCGGGCCGGGTGGGACGCTGAGGGCATGGACAGCACGGTGACCCGGGATCCCGCGTCGGCGACGCCGGCCCCTCCGCGGCGGCGGGACGGCTGGTGGGCGGCGCTCGCGGGCGTGGTCGCGACCGTGGCGGGGCTCGCCGTCGCGGAGCTGGTCGCGGCGTTCGTCGACCCGGCGTCCAGCCCGGTGGTGGTGGTCGGCGGGACCGTGGTGGACGGCGTGCCCGGCTGGCTCAAGGACCTCGCGGTCTCCTGGTTCGGCACCGCCGACAAGGCCGTGCTGCTCGCCACGATGGGCGTCGTCTCCCTCGCGGGCGCCGCGCTCGCCGGGTTCCTGGAGCGCCGCCGCCCGCCGTGGGGCACGGCGCTGCTCCTCGCCGTGGGGGTCGTCGCGGCGTTCCTCGCCGCGGGCCGCCCCGGCGCGAACATCGTCTGGGCGCTGCCCAGCCTGGTCGGGGTGGCGGTCGCCGCCGGCCTGCTCCGCGCGCTCCTGCGCCTCGTCGGCACCTGGTTCGCCGCGGACGAGGAGCCTCCGGGCGCCGCGCCGCGGGACGCGGTGGACCGCCGCCGCTTCCTCCAGTGGACCGGCCTCACGGTCGCGGGCGCCGTGGTCGCGCTCGGGGTCTCGCGCGCCGTCTCGGCCGGCGGGCGGGCGGTGCAGGCGGTGCGGGAGTCGATCCGCCTGCCCCGGCCCGCCACGACCGCGCCCCCGGTGCCCGCCGGGGCGGACCTCGGCGTCGAGGGTGCCGCCCCGTACGTCACGCCGAACCCGGAGTTCTACCGCATCGACACCGCGCTGATCGTGCCGCAGGTGGACCCGGGGGACTGGACCCTGACCGTGACGGGGCTCGTGGACGAGCCGTTCACCATCACCTGGGACGACCTGCTGGCCCTACCGCTGGAGGAGCACCACGTCACGCTGGCGTGCGTGTCCAACGAGGTGGGCGGCGACCTCATCGGCAACGCCCTGTGGCTCGGCTACCCCGTGCGCGAGCTGCTGGCGCGGGCCAGGCCGCAGGCCGGCGCCGACATGGTGCTCTCGCGCAGCACGGACGGGTTCACGGCGGGCACGCCGCTGGAGGTGCTGCAGGAGGACGACCGCCAGTGCCTGCTCGCGATCGGGATGAACGGCGAGCCGCTGCCCGCCGAGCACGGCTTCCCGGCGCGGCTCGTCGTGCCCGGGCTGTACGGGTACGTGTCGGCCACCAAGTGGGTCACGGAGCTCAAGGTCACGAGGTTCGCCGACGAGCAGGGCTACTGGACGCCGCGCGGCTGGTCGGCGCTCGGCCCGATCAAGCTGTCCTCGCGCATCGACGTCCCGCGCCCGGGCGACGACCTGCCCGCCGGGCCGGTGACGCTCGCCGGTGTCGCGTGGGCGCAGCACACCGGGGTCTCCGGCGTCGAGGTGCGGGTGGACGACGGCGACTGGGTCGCGGCCGAGCTCGCCGACACCGTCGGGCCGGACACCTGGCGCCAGTGGCGCCTCGACTGGGACGCCACCCCCGGCGACCACGTCGTCGCCGTGCGCGCGGCCGACGCCGACGGCGCGGTGCAGGTCGAGGCGGAGGCGCCGCCCGCGCCCGACGGCGCCACGGGCTGGCACACCATCCCGCTGACGATCGCCTGACGCGACGACCGCCGCACGGGGAGGGACGTACGGGCTCAGGGCGTCAGCGGCGCGAGGTCCCACCGGGACAGGTCGGCGTCGACCTCGGCGCGGTGCAGCGCGTCGAACCGCTCGCCGGTCGGCTCGACCGACTCGATGCGGTCGTCGCGGAAGCCGCGCACCCCGCCGCCGGGCCGGGCCCAGGCCACGAGGTACCAGTGGCCGTCGCCGCGCAGCAGGCGCAGCGGCTCCACCTCCCGGTCCGAACCCCGGTACCGCAGGCGCAGCACCTGCCTGCCGGCGATCGCGGCCGGCAGCAGGTCGAGGTCCTGGGGCCCGCCCGGGCGGCCGGCCCGGCCCGCACCGGAGGGCGCGACGGCGTCCACCGGGACGACGCCCGCGGACACCGCCGCCCGGACCGGCGCCGGCGCCCCGGCGAGGATGCGGTCGCGCGCCCGCCGGGCGGCGCCCGCGAACGGCGACCCGGCGAGCAGGTCGAGGGCCACCGCCGCCGCAAGGGCCTCGTCGGCGCGCAGACGCAGCGGCGGCAGCGAGTAGTCCGCGAGGATCGAGTACCCGCCGGCGCGGCCGTCCGTCCCGTACACCGGCACGCCGGCCGCGCGCAGCGCCGCGAGGTCCCGCTCCGCCGTGCGGCGCGACACGCCCAGCTCTTCGGCCAGCCGCGCGGCGGGCACCGGCCTCGGGGCCCGGGCGCGCAGGTGGTCGACGACGGCGTGCAGACGCTCGGACCGCTTCACCCGTCCGAGGGTGCCAGCCGCCGGCGACATCAGGCCGACGGATCGTCGTCCGCGGCGACGGGGCGCCCCGCCGTCACGGACCAGACCCGGCTCGCCCGCCCGTCGGGCGCGAGGTCGAGCAGGTCGATCCCCCCGACGTGCAGGCCCAGGCCGTCGTCGTCGGCGCTCCACACGGAGACGGCGTGGCCGGGTCCCGACCGCTCCAGGACGGTGGCGTAGCGCAACCCGTCGCGCCCCGCGCGGAACGCGCCGACGAACGCGGCCAGGCCGTCGGGGCCGCGGACCGCGTCGCCGTCGGCCGCGAACGCGGGGTTGCCGAAGCGGATGGTGAAGCCCTCGGTGACGAGCGACGGCGCGAGGTCGAGCTCGCCGCTCCAGAGGCGGCCCCACCCGTCGAGCAGGTCGGTCACGGTCAGTGGTGTCGTGGTCGTCATGGGCATACCGTGCCGCGGTCGCGCGACAACGGTGTGGCGGGGTTTGCGCACCCGACGTCAGACGCGTGCGGACACCGCGAGGCGCGCGCCGAAGAGGACCAGGACCCCGCCGGTGACGCGGTCGACCCACCGCACGGCGCCGGAGCGGCGCAGCCGCGGGCCCGCCCAGCCGGCGCCCAGCACGACGACGGACAGCCACGCGGTGCCGAGCGCGCAGTGCACGAGCGCCAGCAGCAGGCCCATGAACAGCGGGTTCACGCCGTCGGGCACGAACTGGGGGATGGCGGCGACGTAGAACACGCCGACCTTGGGGTTCATGAGGTTGGTGCTCAGCCCCAGGCCGAGGTCGCGCCAGCGGCCACCGACGGGCAGCGGGACGTCCACCTCGGCCGCGCCGTCCCGCGGGGCGCGGAACGACCGCCAGAGCATCGACGCCCCCATCCACGCCATGTACGCGGCGCCGGCGAGCGTGAGCGCCCGGTACGCGGTCTGGCTGGCGGCGAGCAGGGCGGCCGCGCCGCCCGCCGCCGCGGCGCCCCACACGAGGGTGCCGACCTGGATGCCGAGCAGCGCCGCGAACCCGTGCGAGCGGGAGCGCGTCACCGTGCTGCGCAGCACGAGCGCGGTGTCGAGGCCGGGGACGAGCGTGAGGAGCCCCGCGACGAGGGCGAAGGCGAGCAGCGCCTCGTGGATGGTCACGGCGTCACGATACGGGGGACGGCGCGGCGGGCGACGCGGTGGCCGGCTGCGCGCGCAGGTCGTCCCGGACGCCGCGCAGCGTCCACAGGCCGTACGCGGCGAGGACGGGCTTGAGGAGCAGCCACTCGCCCCACCGGTGGTCGTCGGAGCGCACCAGGCGCGCGGCGAGGTCCGGCCGCTGCCGCCGGAGGTAGACGCGGGCCTTGAGGGCGTGGGCCGGCTGGGAGACGAACGCGATCCGGTCCACGCCGTCGAGCAGCGGGACGACGTTCGTGACGTTCTCCCAGGTGGTGCGGCTCTCCTCCTCGAGGACGACCGGGCCGCGGTAGCCGCAGTCCCGCACCGCGTGATCGGCCAGGACGCGCGCCTCGGAACGGCCCGGCGTCGTGGGGCCGCCGCTGAGGACCAGCCGCGTCTGGCGCCGCGGGTCGACGGACCGCAGCGCCGCGCGGACCCGCCACCGGTTGACGGCGTTGGCGGTCGGCTGCGGGTTCCGGAAGCCCAGCACGACGATCGCTTCGCAGGTGCCGGGCGGGTCGCCCACGAGCGTGCGCGACCACCGGCCGTTCAGCCGCTCGCTCCAGGCCAGCAGCCCGGCGAGCCCGGCGAGGGCGGCCAGGCCGGCCAGCGGAGCACGACGCATGCCTCGGACTGTAGCCCGGCCCTTCGCCCCGGCGACGACGAGCGGCGCCCGGACAATTCCGCTGACGGGCCCGCCGCGCCCGTGGCACCCTCGCCGCATGCTGATCCGACGCGAGATCCCGTCCGACGAGTCGGCCGTCCGTGCCGTGACCGCCGCCGCGTTCACGGGCATGCCGTACTCGGCCCCGTCGGTCGAGCCCGACGGGGTGCCGGGGGAGGCGACCCTGGTCGGCCTGCTGCGCGCCGACGCCGCCTGGATCCCGGAGCTCTCGCTGGTGGCGTGCGCGGACGACGAGGTCGTCGGGCACGTCGTGTGCTCGCGGGCCCAGGTCGGCGGGAGTCGCGCGCTGGTGCTCGGGCCGCTGAGCGTGCGCCCGGACCACCAGGGCCGGGGCGTGGGCTCCGCGCTCGTGCACGCGGTGCTCGGCGCGGCCGACGCGCTGGGGGAGGCCCTCGTGGTGCTCGTCGGCAACCCGGCGTACTACTCCCGCTTCGGGTTCGTGCCGGGGTCGTCGCTGGGCCTCGAGCCGGACGACCCGGGGTACACGAGCGCCTTCCAGGCCCGACCGCTCGCGGCCTACGAGCCGTCCCTGCGGGGGCAGTTCGCGGGCCCGGCCGCGTTCGACGAGCTGAGCGCCCGGGCCGCGGGCGCGTCGGCGTGAGCGTCGCGACGGCATCGCGCTTGCGCGCCTGGCTACCATGGACGCACAGGCATCGACCCGGCCATCACCGGTGAGCCTCCGGAAGAACGGAGCGGACCCCGCTCTCAGTAGAACCGGACGGGTAGGCCCGTCACAGCCGTGAACGAGCGGCGGACGTCAGTGCGAGCGGCGTCCGCAAGCGGGGTGGTACCGCGGTTCCCGCGTCCTTCGGGACGGGGGCGTCGTCCCTGCACGGCAGCACCGACGTCGACCCGTACCACCGCCAGCCCGTTCCCCCAGGAGCCCACCCATGGCCTACCCGCAGCACCGCTCGTCCGACCAGAAGTCCGACCAGCCGGGCGCCGCCTTCGGCATCGCCGGCGTCCCCGCGTCCCCGGACCTGCCGGCCATCGAGCGCGAGGTCCTCGACTTCTGGGCCGCCGACGACACGTTCCGCGCCTCGGTCGCGAAGAACCCGGCGGGCGAGAACGGCAGCAACGAGTTCGTCTTCTACGACGGCCCCCCGTTCGCCAACGGCCTGCCGCACTACGGGCACCTGCTCACCGGCTACGCGAAGGACGTCGTCCCCCGCTACCAGACGATGCGCGGCAAGCACGTGGAGCGCCGGTTCGGCTGGGACACGCACGGCCTGCCCGCCGAGCTCGAGGCCATGAGCCAGCTCGGCATCAAGACCAAGGACGAGATCCTCGAGCTGGGCATCGAGAAGTTCAACGCGGCCTGCCGCTCGTCGGTGCTCAAGTACACGTCGGAGTGGCGCGACTACGTCACCCGCCAGGCGCGCTGGGTCGACTTCGACCACGACTACAAGACGCTCAACGTCACCTACATGGAGTCGGTGCTGTGGGGCTTCAAGAAGCTCTACGACGCGGGCCTCGTGTACGAGGACTTCCGCGTGCTGCCGTACTGCTGGAACGACCAGACGCCGCTGAGCAACCACGAGCTGCGCATGGACGACGACGTCTACCAGACCCGCCAGGACCCGGCCGTGACCGTCGGGTTCGACATCGCGACCGTGCCCGCCGGCCAGGACGTCGTGCGCCCCGGCGACAAGCTGCTCGTGTGGACGACCACGCCGTGGACGCTGCCCTCCAACCTGCTCGTCATGGTCGGAGAGGACATCGAGTACGCCGTCGTGGAGTCGTCGTTCACCGGCACGCCCCAGCGGTACGTGCTCGCCGAGGCGCGCGTGGACGCGTACGCCCGCGAGCTCACCGACGAGGGCGAGGACGCGCCGCGGGTCGTCGGGCGCCTCACCGGCCGCGACCTGCTCCAGACCTCCTACACCCCGCCGTTCTCGTACTACGAGGGGCGCGAGCGCGCGCACCGCGTGGTCGAGGCCGACTTCGTCACGACGACGGACGGCACCGGCCTGGTGCACAGCGCCGGCGCGTTCGGCGAGGACGACAAGGTCGTCTGCGACCGCGAGGGCGTCGCCTCGGTCATGCCCGTGGGCGCGGACGGCAAGTTCACGCACCCGGTCGACGAGTACGCCGGGCTGCAGGTCTTCGACGCGAACCTGCCGATCATCGACCACCTCAAGGCGCGCACCCGCGGGGAGGCGGAGGCCGGGTCGGTCACCGCCGGCACCGTGCTGCTGCGCCGCGAGTCGTACGCCCACTCCTACCCGCACTGCTGGCGCTGCCGGCAGCCGCTGATGTACATGGGCGTGTCCTCGTGGTTCGTCGAGGTCACGAAGATCAAGGAGCGCATGCTCGAGCTCAACCAGGAGATCTCCTGGACGCCGGAGCACATCAAGGACGGCCAGTTCGGCAAGTGGCTCGCGAACGCCCGCGACTGGTCGATCACCCGCAACCGGTTCTGGGGCTCGCCCGTTCCCGTGTGGAAGTCCGACGACCCGGCGCACCCGCGCATCGACGTGTACGGGTCTCTCGAGCAGATCGAGCACGACTTCGGCCGCCTGCCGCTGAACGCCGACGGCGAGCCGGACCTGCACCGCCCGTTCGTCGACGACCTCACCCGCCCCAACCCCGACGACCCGACCGGGAAGTCCACGATGCGCCGCGTCGAGGACGTCATGGACGTGTGGGTGGATTCCGGCTCGATGCCGTACGCCCAGGTGCACTACCCGTTCGAGAACGCCGACTGGTTCGAGCACCACTACCCGGGCGACTTCATCGTCGAGTACATCGGCCAGACCCGTGGCTGGTTCTACACGCTGCACGTGCTGGCCACGGCGCTGTTCGACCGCCCGGCGTTCCGCAGCGCCGTCTCGCACGGCATCGTGCTCGGCTCCGACGGCCGCAAGATGAGCAAGTCGCTGCGCAACTACCCGGACGTCTCCGAGGTCTTCGACCGCGACGGCTCGGACGCGATGCGCTGGTTCCTCATGGCCAGCCCGATCCTGCGCGGCGGCAACCTCGTCGTCACGGAGGAGGGCATCCGCGACTCCGTGCGCCAGGTGCTGCTGCCGCTGTGGAGCACGTACTACTTCTTCACCCTGTACGCGAACAGCGCGGCGGACGGCGCGGGCTACGCGGCGAAGCCCGTCACGGCGGAGCGGGCCGCCGGGCTGCCCGCCCTCGACCGCTACCTGCTGGCGCGCACGCACGACCTGGTCGCGACGGTGACCGCGCAGCTCGACGCCTACGACATCGGCGGCGCCTGCGAGTCGGTGCGCGAGCACCTCGACGTCCTGACCAACTGGTACGTGCGCACGCAGCGGATGAGGTTCTGGGGCGAGGACGCCGACGCCTTCGACACCCTGTACACGGCGCTCGAGGCACTGAGCCGGGTCATGGCGCCGCTCGCGCCGCTGCTGACCGAGGAGGTCTGGCGCGGCCTCACCGGGGGGCGCTCGGTGCACCTCACCGACTGGCCCGCGGCGTCGGACGGCGCAGGCGTGGTCGTGGAGGCGGCGCTCCTGCGCGACGACGTCCTCGTCGCGGCGATGGACGAGGTGCGCGCCGTCGTGTCCAGCGCGCTCGCGCTGCGCAAGGCCCACCAGCTGCGGGTGCGCCAGCCGCTGGCGCGCCTCACCGTCGCGGTGCCGGACCCGGCGGCGCTCGCGGACTACGTGGGCCTGCTGACGTCGGAGCTCAACGTCAAGGCCGTCGACCTCGTCGAGGCCGACGCCGACGCGTCCGAGCGGTTCGGGATCACCGAGCGCCTGGCGGTCAACGCCCGTGCCGCCGGGCCGCGGCTGGGCCGCGGCGTGCAGGCGGTCATCAAGGCCGCCAAGTCGGGGGCCTGGCGGCGCGACGACGGCGGCACGGTGGTCGTGACCACCGACGCCGGCGACGAGCCCCTGCTCGAGCCCGAGTACGAGCTGACGACGGTCGTGGCGGAGGGCGCCGGCGGCGAGGTCGCGGCGAGCGTGCTGCCCGGCGGCGGCTTCGTCGTGCTCGACCTCGCCCTCGACGACGCGCTGCGCGCCGAGGGCTACGCCCGCGACGTCATCCGCGACGTGCAGGATGCCCGCAAGGCTGCCGGCCTCGAGGTGAGCGACCGCATCGCGCTGGAGCTCGACGTCCCGGCCGAGCACGTGCCGGCCGTCGAGACGCACCGGGAGCTCATCGCGCGCGAGACCCTCGCGGTGGCGTTCGCGGTGACCGGCGCGGACGGCGAGCGCGCGGTGCGGGTGAGCCGGGCCGGCTGACCCGACCCACGTCCACGGCGGCGGCGCCTCGGGGACCCGGGGCGCCGCCGTCGTCGTCCGGGCGCGCCGGGCGCCGGCCGTGACGTCCTCAGGCGCGGGACGCGGCCTCCGCGCGGCGGCGGCGCTCGAGCCCCTCGAGCACGAGGTCGAGGGCGAAGACGAACTCTGCGTCGTCGTCGCAACCGCCCAGGGCGCCGTCATGGGTCACCGCCACGGCGAGCTCCGCCAGCCGGGGATGGGTGGGCGCGAGCACCGCTGCCGCGGCCGCGGACTCCTCGGGCGTCGCGTCGCCGCCGTCGTCGTAGAGGTCCTGGCTGAAGCCGAGGACGCGGCTGCCCAGCGCATGGATCGCGTGGTGCGTGAGGTCCACGCCGAGCCCGCCGTCGCGCAGGATGCCGAGCAGGCCGTCGAGGTGGCGCAGCTCCGCGGGCGTCGGTTGCGTGCGGCTCTTGCGCACGTCCGCCGTCCACGGGTGCCGGAGCATGGTGGCGCGGGCGGCGAGCATCGTCGCGCGGGCGGAGGCCTGCCACCCGCCGGCGTCCGTCACGAGCTCGATCCGCGCGACCACCGCGTCGGTCATGGCGTCGACCAGGGCGTCCTTGCCGGCGACGTACCGGTAGATCGACATGGGGTCGACGGCGAGCTCCTGGCCGAGCCGCCGCATGCTCACGGCGTCCATGCCCTCGGAGTCGGCGAGCCGGATCGCGGCCTCCACGACGCGCTCGCGGCTCAGTCGGGCGGGGCGGGCGCGGCGGGTCGGGGCAGTCGTGGCGGCCATCTCGGCACTGTAGCCCTGGCGTGGCCTACGCCGTAGGTCTACGCTGTAGGCCTACGGCGTAGATTGCCGTGGGTCAGCAGCTCACCGACGATCACCCGGAGGCCATCATGGACGGCGCCCGCTCCACCCTCGACGACCGGCGGCCCTGGCTGCCGCCGCGCTGGTTCATCCGGTCCGCGTGGTCGCTGCAGCGCGGCGCCTACCGGCTCACCGGCGGGCGCTACCCCCTCCGGGCGCCGACGCCGGGGCGTTCCGGCCTGCTCCGGCTGCGCACCGTGGGCCGCCGGTCCGGCCAGGAGCGCGCGGTGATCGTCGCGTACGTCGAGGACGACGGCCGGTACGTCACGCTCGCGATGAACGGCTGGGGCGACCCGCCGCCCGCGTGGTGGCTCAACCTGCGCGCCCACCCCGACGCCGACGTCGACACCGTCGACGGGTCGCGGCCGGTCCTCGGGTCGGCGGCCCGGGGGGAGGAGCGCGAGCGGCTGTGGGCCCTCGTCGGCGGCCACCAGGGCTGGGGCGAGATCGACCGGTTCGCCGCGCACCGTGCCCGCGAGACCCCGGTCGTGGTGCTCGAGCCGCGCTGACGGCGCCGGGCTCGCACGCGGGTTCGCGCGGCGCGCAGCGCCTATCCTTCGGGGGTGACCCCCGACGCTGAGAACAAGCCCTCGTCCGATGCGCGCAAGGCCCGTGCGGCGGAGCGTCAGGCCGCCCGCGCGGCGGCGGAGGACGCCGTCGCGGCCGAGCTCCTGCGCGAGGTCTACGCGGAGATCATGTCCCGCGCGCCGGAGCACGACATCGACCCGACGCTCGAGCGTGTGCAGCGGGTGCTCGAGCTGCTCGGCGACCCGCAGCGCGCGTTCCGCGCGATCCACCTGACCGGCACCAACGGCAAGACGTCCACGGCGCGCATGACCGAGCGCCTCGTGCGCGAGCACGGCCTGCGCACGGGTCTGTTCACCTCGCCTCACCTGACCAGCGTCACCGAGCGCATCCAGGTGGACGGCGAGCCGCTGAGCGCCGCCCGCTTCGTGGAGGTGTGGGAGGACGTCGCGCCGTACATCGGCGTCGTGGACCGCGAGTCGCAGGAGGCGGGCGGCCCGCGGCTGAGCTTCTTCGAGGTCCTCACCGTGATGGCGATCGCGGCGTTCGCGGACGCGCCGGTCGACGTGGCGGTGGTCGAGGTGGGCATGGGCGGCCGGTGGGACTCCACCAACGTCGTCGACGGCGAGGTCGCCGTCCTCACCCCGGTGGGCATCGACCACGAGCGCTGGCTCGGCTCCACCCTCGCCGAGATCGCCACCGAGAAGTCCGGGATCATCAAGGAGCGCGCCACGGTGGTGAGCGCCGAGCAGCAGGTCGTGGTGGACGAGATCGTCCGCGAGCGCGCCACCGAGATGTCGGCGCACCTGCTGCGCGAGGGCGTGGAGCTCGAGGTCGCGGGGCGGCGGGTGGCCGTGGGCGGCCAGCTCGTCGACCTGCGCACGCCGGCCGGCCTGTACACCGAGGTGCTGGTGCCGCTGCACGGCGTGCACCAGGCGCACAACGCCCTGCTCGCCCTCGCCGCCGTGGAGGCGCTGCTCGGCGGCCGTGCGCTGGACGGCGGCGTCGTGGAGACGGCGTTCGCCGACGTCGTCGTCCCTGGCCGCCTCGAGGTGGTGCGCTCCAGCCCGACCGTGCTGGTGGACGCCGCGCACAACCCGCACGGCGCCGAGGCCCTCGTCGAGGCGCTCGAGGAGGAGTTCGACCTGCCGCAGCTGGTCGGCGTCGTCGCAGTGATGGCGGACAAGGACGTGGAGGGCCTCCTGGCGACGCTCGAGCCGGCACTCACGGAGCTCGTGCTCACGCGGAACTCGTCGGACCGCTCGGCCGACCCCGAGGACCTGGCCGAGGTGGCGCGGGAGATCTTCGGCGAGGACCGGGTGCGCACGGCCGCGCGCCTCGACGAGGCGCTGCAGATCGCGGCCGACATCGCCGAGAGCGGCGACCGGGTGGGGGTCGGCACCGGCCGCGGGGTGCTCGTCACGGGCTCGGTCATCACGGTGGCGGACGCGCGGATCCTGCTCGGCAAGGGCTGACCGGGCGCTCGCACGATCACCCGCTCGAGGTCCCCACGGGCGCTGCGTGGCGCGCACACGGGGTGTTGGATGGGGGCAGGCCGCCCGGCGGTGCGTGGCGGTGACGCGAGGAGGCACGACATGAAGAAGCTGCTCGACGATCCCGCGGACGCGGTGACCGACTCGCTCACGGGGTTCGGGCTGGCGCACGCCGACCTGGTGGAGGTGCACACGGAGCCCGTCTTCGTCTCCCGGGCCGGCGGCCCCGTCCCGGGCAAGGTGGGCCTCGTCAGCGGCGGCGGGGCCGGGCACGAGCCCCTGCACGCCGGGTTCGTCGGCGACGGGATGCTCGACGCGGCCGTCCCCGGCGCCGTGTTCACGTCCCCGACGCCGGACCAGATCGTGCCGGCCGTCCTCGGCGCCGACTCGGGTGCCGGCGTCGTCGCGATCGTGAAGAACTACACGGGCGACGTGCTCAACTTCGAGACGGCGGTGGAGCTCGTCGAGGCCGAGGGGTCGCAGGTCGCGACGATCCTCGTCAACGACGACGTCGCCGTCGAGGACTCCCTGTACACGGCGGGCCGCCGCGGCGTGGCCGGCACGGTGTGCGTGGAGAAGATCGCGGGCGCGGCCGCGGCGCGCGGCGACGACCTCGGCGCCGTCACGGAGGTGGCCGGACGCGTGGTCGCGAACGTGCGCAGCATGGGCGTGGCGCTCACCGCCTGCACCGTGCCGCACGTGGGCAAGCCGTCGTTCGACCTGCCCGACGACGAGGTCGAGATCGGCATCGGCATCCACGGCGAGCCCGGCCGCCACCGCGTCCCGTTCACGGGCGCCACGGAGATCACGCGCAGCCTGCTCGACCCGGTCGCCGACGACCTGGGGCTCGCCGCCGGCGACGACGTGCTGCTCTTCGTCAACGGGATGGGCGGCACGCCGCTGTCCGAGCTCTACGTCGTCTATGGTCGAGCGCGCGGGCTGCTCGAGGGGCGCGGTGTCACCGTGTCCCGGTCGCTCGTGGGCAACTACGTGACGTCGCTGGAGATGCAGGGCGCGTCGATCACGCTGCTGCGGCTGGACGACGAGCTGCGGGAGCTGTGGGACGCGCCCGTGCGCACGGCGGCGTTGCACTGGTGACGGGCGCCGTGGAGCGCCCCGAGGCGAGGAGGCGTGCGGGCATGGGTCTCGACGTGGCTTGGGCGGAGCGTTGGGTGCGGCGCACCGCCGACGTCGTGGCGGGGGCGAAGGACGAGCTCACCGAGCTCGACCGGCAGATCGGGGACGGCGACCACGGGGAGAACCTGCACCGCGGGTTCCAGGCCGTGGTCGCCAAGCTCGACGAGCCGGGGGCGCCGGAGCGCACGGAGGTCGGCGACGTGCTCATGCTCGTGGCCACCACCCTCATGTCGAAGGTCGGGGGCGCGTCCGGGCCGCTCTACGGGACGGCGTTCCTGCGGGCGGCGAAGCGCTCCGCCCGGGCGACGGTCGACGAGTCGGGCGTGGTCGTCCTGCTCGACGCCGCGCTCGAGGGCGTGACCTCGCGCGGCAAGGCGCACGTGGGGGAGAAGACGATGGTCGACGCCCTCGCGCCGGCGGTGGACGCGGCGACGGTGGCCGCCGACGCCGGGGAGGACCCGGTCGCGGTGCTGCGCGCCGCCGCCGACGCGGCCGACGCCGGGGCCACGAGCACGATCCCGCTCGTGGCGACCAAGGGCCGCGCGTCCTACCTGGGCGAGCGGAGCGCCGGCCACGAGGACCCGGGCGCACGCTCGACGGCGCTGCTCCTCCGGGCCGCGCTGGACGCCGCGCTCGACGGCTCCCAGGACGGCGCGCAGGACGACGGCGGGGCGGGGACGGGCCCGGAGTGAGCGTCGGGCTGCTGCTGGTCTCCCACTCGGTGCGGCTCGCCGAGGGGGCGGCCGAGCTGGCCCGCGAGATGGCTCCGGACGTCGTCGTCGCGTGCGGGGCGGGCGACGCCGACGGCGGTCTGGGCACGTCGCTGGAGGTCGTGCAGGAGGCGCTCGCCCGCGCACTGGGCGAGGGCGACGGCGCGGACGGCGTCGTGGTGCTGGCCGACCTCGGCTCCGCCGTGCTGACCGTCGAGACGGCGCTCGAGATCGACGACGACCTCGCCGGCCGGGTGCGGCTGGCCGACGCGCCGTTCGTTGAGGGCGCGGTGGCCGCCGCGGTCGCGGCGCAGCAGGGCGCCGCGCTCGACGCGGTGCTCGCCGCGGCGGAGGGCGCGGGTGCGCCCGCCGCACCGGCCGCACCGGCCGCGCCCGCCGGAGCCGCCGCGCCCGGGGACGGGGTGACGGCGCGGGTCGTGATCCGCAACCCGCTGGGCCTGCACGCGCGCCCGGCGGCCGTGGTGGCGCGGGCGGCGGCGGCGTTCGGGGGCCCCGTGACGCTCCAGGGCGTGGACGCCACGAGCGTGCTGCAGCTCATGGCGCTCGGGACGGCGGCCGGTACGGAGGTCGAGGTGGCCGCCCGCGGCGCCGACGCGCAGGAGGCGGTCGCGACCCTCGTCGGGTTGATCGAGGGCGGCTTCGGCGAGGTGTGAGCACGCTCACACAAAATTGCACTTGGTGCAAAATTGCAGCGGGTGCATCATTGTCCGGTGACTCCTTCATCTGCCGCCGGCGACCTCGGACTGCGTGAGCGCAAGAAGCGCGCGCGCACGGACGCGATCGTCGACGCCGCGCAGCGCCTCGTGCTCGAGCGCGGGCTCGACGCGGTCACGGTGGAGGAGATCGCCGAGGCGGCCCAGATCTCGCCCCGCACGTTCTTCAACTACTTCGAGTCGAAGGACGACGCGGTGCTCGGGCAGGGCTCCTTCGAGCTGAGCGCCGAGACCCGCGAGGCGTTCGCGGCCGGGGGCCCCCACGGGCGCCTGGTGGCGGACCTCGAGGTGCTCGTCCGGGCGCTGCTCGGCGCCTTCGCCGGGACCGGCCAGCACAGCGCCGAGCGGGTGCTGGAGATCCTGCAGCTCGAGCCGCGGCTGCTCGGCCGGCACTTCGCCTGGTTCGAGCGGCACAAGACCCAGGTCGTCGCCCTGTTCGAGCGGCGGCACGAGGCGGCCCCGCTGCCTGCCGACCCCGAGATGTGCGCCATGGTCGTCTTCGTCCTCACCCGGACCGCGATGGACGACTGGGGCCGCACCGGTCACGAGGGCGACGTCGGCGACCACGTGCCGCGCGTCGTCGGCCAGCTCGCCGCGATCCTCACGTCGTGACCGCCGGGTGCCCCGGCACCCCGCGGACGTCGTCACCCCCTCAGCCCCAGCCCCCGTCACTACCCCGGCGCACCGCGCGCCCCCGAACCGAGGTGTCCCCATGAGCCATGCCGCTCCCGCCGCGCCGGACAAGCCGCTCGTCGTCCTGACGCAGCGCACCGTCTGGCTGATCTTCGGCGCCCTGATGGCGTCGATGTTCCTGTCCTCCCTCGACCAGACGATCGTGGGCACCGCGATGCCCACGATCGTCGGCGAGCTCAACGGCGTCGAGCACCAGGGGTGGGTCATCACGGCCTACATCCTGGCCGTCGCCATCGGCATGCCGTTGTACGGCAAGTTCGGCGACCTGTACGGGCGGCGCTGGCCGTTCCTGGTCGCGATCGGCCTGTTCACGCTCGCCTCCGCGGGTGCCGGGTTCGCGCAGAACATGCCCGAGCTCGTCATCTGGCGCGCCGTGCAGGGACTCGGCGGCGGCGGGCTGATGATCCTGTCGCAGTCGATCATCGCCGACATCGTGCCCGCCTCCGAGCGCGGCAAGTACATGGGCCCCCTGGGCGCCCTCTTCGGCATCTCCGCCGTGCTCGGCCCGCTCCTGGGCGGCTGGCTCACCGAGGGACCGGGCTGGCGCTGGACCTTCTGGCTGAACATCCCCATCGGCATCATCGCGTTCGCCATCGCGTGGTTCTCCCTCAAGCTCCCGTCGCACCGCTCCTCGCGGCCCGTGGACTGGGCAGGCATCGTGACGATGGCGGTGGCCACCACCGGCATCGTGCTCGTCACGAGCTGGCAGTCGCTCTCCTCCGGCGGCTACGACTGGACCGACTGGCGGCTGTCGGGCCTGGTCGTCGTGACCCTGCTGGCCGTCGCGGCCTTCATCGTGGTGGAGACGCGCGTGGCGGAGCCGCTGATCCCGCTGCGGCTGTTCAAGAACCGCACGTTCACCATCACCACGCTCATCGGCCTGGTGCTCGGCATGGGCATGTTCTCGGCCATGGCGATGATCCCGACGTTCCTGCAGATGTCCACGGGCGCCGGCGTGACCGAGTCCGGGTGGCTGATGCTCCCGATGATGGCCGGCATGATGCTGACGTCCATCGTCTCGGGTATCGCCATCTCGAAGACCGGGCGCTACAAGGTGTACCCGGTGGCGGGCCTCGTGATCGTCGGGCTCGCGATGGTCTGGCTGACCACCCTGTCGGGCGACATGTCCATGTGGCTGTTCGGCGCGATGATCTTCACGCTCGGCGCCGGCATGGGCCTCGTGATGCAGACCATCGTCCTCGCGGTGCAGAACGCCGTCGATCCGCGCGAGCTGGGCACCGCGACGTCGGCGAACAACTTCTTCCGAGAGATCGGCGCGGCCGTGGGCACCGCCCTGTTCACGACGATCTTCACCACGCGGCTCACCGACAACCTCACGGACGTCTTCGCCGGCGCGCCCGGCGGCGCGGCGGGCGCGAGCGAGGCCGGTCTCACCCCGGCGCTCGTGCAGGCCATGCCCGAGCCCTTCAAGTCCGGCGTCATCGACGCGTACGCCGACGCCCTGGCGCCGTCGTTCTGGTACCTCCTGCCGCTGATTGCGCTGGGCCTGGTCCTCGCGATCTTCCTGCCCGTGATCAAGCTCTCCGACGTCGCCGGCATGGTGGCGCGCGGCGAGGCGGTCGCCGACCCCGCCAAGGCCGTCGCGGCCGACGGCGTGGTCGTGGACGAGGTCGGGGTCGCGGCTCACGCGGCACCCGAGGGCGTCGCGGCCGACGACGACGGTCCCGGCACCCGCGAGCGCGCGGATATCGTGGGTTCGTGAGCAAGGACGACCGTCCCCGCCCGGGGGACCGCATCAAGCCCCGCAAGCCCGCCAAGGTGCAGTTCACCTCGATGATGCTGCAGCTGGAGGCGTTCGTGGTGCTGTTCGCCGGAGTCGCCCTGTTCGGGCTGCGGAACTCCGACTACGAGCGCGGGCCCCTGGTCATCGAGTCCCCGGCCGCCCTGTGGACCGTCATCGGCGCGCTGTTCGTGGTGCTGCTGGTGATGTCCCGGATGGTCGGGACCTCGATGGGGTACTACGCGGGGACGGCCGTGCAGGTCCCGGTCCTGGCGATGGGGCTGCTGCTGCCGATGATGTTCGTCGTCGGTGTGGTGTTCGTCGTCATGTGGGTGGTCTCGCTGCGCCTCGGCGGCCGGATCGACCGCGAGCGTGCCGACTACGACGCGCAGCACCCGGAGACGGCCCCCAACCTCTGACCGGAACTACCTTCCAGCACGGGATCTGTCGCGTCATCCGACCGGATGACGCGACAGATCCCGTGCTCGTTGGTCCCTCGCCCCGTCCACCTCGAGGAGGAGCCAGCGGCCGTCCGGCAGCAGCCACACGAGGTCGCCGCGGCCGAGGAACCGCCCGTCGGGGGCGAACAGCTCGCGCTGGAGGTCGTCGGGCTCGGCTCCCGCGTCGATGCACTCCAGCCGCGCCCAGGTCTCCAGCGGCGACTCCGCCCGGCCGTCGACGAGCCGCCACCAGGGGTGCGTGCGGTCGACACCTCGTCGGCCGCGGGCGAGGTCGTGGGCGACCTCCACCTCCGCCCTCGTGATCCGCCGAGCATGGACGGCGTTGTCCAGGACGGCCATGGCATGCCGCCGGTCGAGGGTCGGCACGGCCTGTGCCAGGGCGCGCAGCACGGTGGCCACCCGCCGTCCGGCGTGGTGCTCGGTCGGCAGTCCCGCCTCGTACTGCCGGACCAGGACGCCGTCGCGTGAGGCGCGGGCCGAACCTTCGGGCAGCATCACCTCGGACGCGATGTCCACGGGCAGGCCCTGGATCTCGTGCAGCGCCAGCGCCGACTGCCCCACGGCGATCGCCGTCGGGCCGAACGCCAGCAGTCCGACCCAGGCCTGGCGTCGACGGCGGTGGTCGAAGACGTCGTCGCGGTCGCGGCCGTCGACCGGGACGGTGTCGGTGTCGTAGACGCCGTTGCTCAGGCGCACCCAGCGCCCCTGGCGGACCATGCGCGCGAGCCGGTCGGCCGACATGCCGGCCGCCTCGCACTGACCGGTCGTGACGAGGAACTCCTGTCGCGCGGCGAGGGTCAGAAGGTCGGCGGGCGGCGGCGTGAGGGGTCGCATGCGAGAACGCGACCACGAAGGTCGAGCCTTCCGGTGCCGACGGGCGCCCGGCTGTGGACAACGTCACGCTCGCCGAGCCTGGGGGCAGCCTCGGGCGCCGCGGCGGCCTGATCTTCCAGCAGGTGATCTGTCGCGGGAAGTCGAAACTTGGCGCGACAGATCACGTGCTGGAAGGGACGGGGGAGAGACCGGGGTCGCGGGGCATGGGCAGGGCACCGGTCGCGCGCCGATAGGCTTCCCGGCATGACCGACGTCGCAGACACCCTGCCCGCCGAGCCCGCCACGCTCGACCAGACCGACGCCGTCGAGCGCACGCTCGTGCTCGTCAAGCCCGACGGCGTCCGCCGCGGGCTCTCCGGCGAGGTGCTGCGGCGCATCGAGGCGAAGGGGTACACCCTCGCCGCGGTGGAGCTCAAGCAGGCGACGCCCGAGCTCCTCGCCGCGCACTACGCCGAGCACGAGGGCAAGCCGTTCTACGCCCCGCTCGTCGACTTCATGCTCTCCGGCCCGACGCTCGCCGTCGTCGCCGTGGGGCAGGGGGTCATCCCCGGGTTCCGCTCCCTGGCCGGCGCGACCAACCCGACGGAGGCGGCCCCCGGCACCATCCGCGGCGACCTCGGCCGCGACTGGGGCCTGAAGGTGCAGCAGAACCTCGTGCACGGCTCCGACTCGCCGGAGTCCGCCGCGCGCGAGATCGGCCTCTGGTTCCCGAACCTCTGAACCTCCCGCCCCGACCCCGGTCGGGGCGCACGCACGGCCGGGCCCGCACGGGCCCGGCCGTCGCCGTCCCCGGACGCCGTCTTCCGACGCTCACCGGGCGGGACCGGCGGAGTTCCGCGGATCCGCGCCCTCCGGCGGTTACGCTCGCCGGGTGCACCTCAAGACGCTCACGCTCCGGGGCTTCAAGTCGTTCGCCTCGGCGACGACGCTGAGCCTCGAGCCGGGCATCACCTGCGTGGTCGGCCCGAACGGCTCCGGCAAGTCCAACGTGGTCGACGCCCTCGCGTGGGTGATGGGGGAGCAGGGCGCCAAGTCGTTGCGGGGCGGCAAGATGGAGGACGTCATCTTCGCCGGGACCGCCGGCCGTCCGCCGCTCGGACGGGCCGAGGTGTCCCTCACGATCGACAACACCGACGGCGCGCTGCCGATCGAGTACACCGAGGTGACGATCTCCCGCACGCTGTTCCGCAGCGGCGGCTCGGAGTACGCGATCAACGGCAGCTCGTGCCGCCTGCTCGACATCCAGGAGCTGTTGAGCGACTCGGGCATCGGGCGCGAGATGCACGTCGTGGTGGGGCAGGGTCAGCTCGACGCCGTCCTGCGCGCCACCCCCGACGACCGGCGCGGCTTCGTCGAGGAGGCCGCGGGCGTCCTCAAGCACCGCAAGCGCAAGGAGAAGGCGCTCCGCAAGCTCGACGCTATGCAGGGCAACCTCGCCCGCCTCACGGACCTCACCGCCGAGCTGCGCCGCCAGCTCGGCCCCCTCGGGCGGCAGGCCGAGGCCGCCCGGAAGGCGCGCACAGTCCAGGCGGACCTGCGCGACGCGAGGTCGCGCCTCCTGGCGGACGACCTCGCCCAGCTCACCGCGCAGATGGCGCAGGAGCGGGCCGACGAGGCCGCGCTGCGGGAGCGGCAGCGGGCCACGGAGCAGGGGCTGGAGCGGGCGCGGGAGCACCTCGCCCGGCTGGAGGTCGCGGCGTCCCGAGCGGTGGCGGACGCGGGCCGCGCGGGCGACGCCTTCCACGCGCTGGGCGCGCTGCGCGAGCGGCTGCGCGGGCTCGCGACGCTGGCGGACGAGCGCGTGCGGCTCCTCGGTGCGGCGGAGCCCGAGCACCGGGGCCAGGACCCGGCGGACCTCGAGGCGCAGGCGGAGCGCGCCCGCGCCACGGAGACGGAGCTGACCCGCGAGGTCGAGCTCGCCCGCGCGGCGCTGGAGTGCGCGGTGGCGGCCCGCACCGACGCCGAGAAGGCCGCGGACGCCGCCGAGCGCGATCTCGCGACCCTGCACCGCGGCGCCGCGGACCGGCGCGAGGGCCTCGCCAGGCTCTCGGGCCAGGTGGCAGCCCGGCGCAGCCGCGTGGAGGCGGGCGACGCCGAGCTGGAGCGCGCGCGCGAGGTCGTGGCGGAGGCGGAGCGCCGGGCCGAGGCGGCGGCGCGCGAGTTCGGCGCGCTCGAGGTGCAGGTCGTCGGCGCCGAGGAGGGCGAGGAGGACCTCGACGCCCGGCACGAGGAGGCGACGACGGCGGTGGCCGAGGCGGAGGCCACGGTGCGCGACCTCGAGGCGCGCGCGGCGGAGGCCGAGCGCGACCGGGCGACGTGGAGCGCGCGCGTGGAGGCCCTCGAGCTCAGCCTCGACCGCAAGGACGGCGCGGGCGCCCTCCTCGCCGACGACGCCGCGGGCGTGCTCGGTTCGGTCGCGGCGCTCCTCGGGGTCGAGGCCGGCTACGAGGACGCGGTGACGGCCGCGCTCGGCCCCGTCGCGGACGCGGTGGCCGTGCGCGACGTCGACGCGGCGGTGGACGCGCTGCGGCGGCTGCGCGACGACGACGCGGGCCGCGCGGGGCTCGTCGTGGGCGGCGGCCCGGCCGCGGACGCGGGCGGGGCCGTCGAGGTCGACCTCCCGGACGGCGCGCGCCGGGCGACGGACGTCGTGACGGTGGCGGGCCCGGCGGCGGCGCCGCTGCGGGCCCTGCTGCGCGACGTCGTCGTGGTGGACGACCTGGCGCAGGCGCGCGCCCTCGTGCGCGTCGCCCCGCAGGCGGTGGCCGTGACCCGCGCCGGCGACCTGCTGGGCGCGTCCCGAGCCTGGGGCGGCTCGGCGGCCGCGCCGAGCGTGCTGCACCTGACGTCCGCCCTCGACGAGGCGAAGGAGGGCCTCGACGACGCGGCGGCGCGCGGCGAGCGGTGCCGGTTCGAGCTGGTCGGGGCGCGCGAGCGCCTCGGGTCGGCGCGGGCGACGCACGACGAGACGCTCGCGCGCCTGCACGAGTCGGACGCGGCGCTGGCCGCGGTCGCCGAGCAGCTCGGCACGCTGGGCGCGGCGCACCGCTCCGCCCTCGCGGAGGCCGAGCGGCACCGGGCCACCCTCGCGCAGGCGACCGAGCGCCGGGAGGCCGACGAGGCCGAGCTCGCGGAGCTGGCCCGGCGCCTGGAGGTCGCCGAGGCGGAGCCCACCCAGTCGGAGGAGCAGGTGGGCGCGGCGCAGGCCCGGCGGGAGGCGGCCCTGGCCGCTGCCACGGAGGCGCGCGGCGCGGAGACCGAGGCGCGGCTCGAGCTGCGGACCAGCGAGGAGCGGACGCGCGCCGTCGCGGGCCGCGCCCAGGGCCTCGCGCGCGCGGCGGCGCAGGAGCGGGCGGCGCGCGAGCAGGCGGAGCGGCGCGCCGTGCAGCGCGCCGCCGAGGCGCGCACGGCCGCGTCCGTGCGCGACGACGCGGGCGCGGCGCTCGCCGTCCTCGCCCGCTCGATCGAGCGGGCGGCGGCGGAGCGCGCCGCCGCCGACGAGCAGCGCGCCGCGCGGCAGCAGGAGCTCGAGGCGGTCCGCGCCGACGCCGACCGGCTCGCGGGCGAGCTGCGCGACCTCACCGACGTCGCGCACCGCGACGAGGTCGCGCGGGCGCAGCAGGTGGCACGGCTGGAGCAGCTGCAGACCCGCGCCGTGGAGGAGCTGGGCAGCGACCCCGACGTCCTCGTCGAGGAGTTCGGCCCGCACCGCGACGTGCCCGTGCCGCGCCCGGCCGACGCGGCGGACGACGACCCGGACCCGGAGCCCGTGCCGTACGTGCGGGCCGAGCAGGAGAAGCGGCTGGCGACCGCCGAGCGCGCCCTCGCGCGGATCGGGGCGGTCAACCCGCTCGCGCTGGAGGAGTTCGCGGCGCTCGAGGAGCGCCACCAGTTCCTCACGGAGCAGCTCGCCGACCTCAAGAAGTCCCGGCAGGACCTGCTGCACATCGTCGAGGAGATCGACGAGCGGGTGCAGCAGGTCTTCGCGGAGGCGTTCCGCGACACCGCGGAGCAGTTCGAGCGGGTCTTCGGCCGGCTCTTCCCGGGCGGCGAGGGGCGCCTGGTCCTCACCGACCCGGCCGACCTGCTCACGACGGGCATCGAGGTCGAGGCGCGGCCGGCGGGCAAGAAGGTCAAGCGGCTGTCCCTGCTGTCCGGCGGGGAGCGGTCGCTCACGGCGGTCGCGTTCCTCGTGTCGATCTTCAAGGCCCGCCCCAGCCCCTTCTACGTGATGGACGAGGTCGAGGCGGCCCTGGACGACGTCAACCTGGGCCGCCTGCTCCAGATCTTCCGGGAGCTGCAGGAGGACTCCCAGCTGATCGTCATCACCCACCAGAAGCGCACGATGGAGGTCGCGGACGCGCTGTACGGCGTGACGATGCGCGGCGACGGTGTGACGACCGTCATCTCCCAGCGGATGCGCGAGACCGCCGACGCGCTGGGAGAATAACGCCATGCTCACGTTCGTCCTCTGGGTCCTCGGGTCCCTCGTTCTCGCCGCGGTGGTGTTCCTCGTGGCCAACGTCATGGAGCGTCGTGAGGGTCAGGACGTGGACGCCCCCGGGCTGCGTCGCTTCCTGCGCGACTTCCGGTCCGGGCTCAGCCGCCGGAGGGCCGCGGCCCCGGCCCCCGTCGAGACCGGCATGGACGAGTTCTTCGCCGCGACGATCGAGGACGCCCCGGGGTACGTGGACCCGGAGGAGCTCACCGACGCCCTGCACCGCGCCCGGCTGCAGGCCCGCAGCACGTGGCACGTGGGGACCGTCCGCAAGCCGGAGTGAGCGGGGCGCCAGGCGCCCGGTGACACCAGTGCGCCGGGCGGCGCGGTCGCGCGGTTCTGGGAGACTGTGCGCGTGACTGATCTCCTCTGGCTCTGGATCCTTCTCGGCGTGGTCGTCGTGGTCGGCGGCGGCGCCGCCCTGCTCGTGCCGCGGTCGCGCCGCCGCCGCGGCGAGGGCGGGACGACGGTCGCGCCGCCCGCTCCGGGCGAGGGCACGGCCGAGCCCGAGGTGGCGCCGGAATCGGCGGCGGGGCCCGCGACGACGGAGCCGGCGCCGCCCGCGCTGGAGACCCCCGAGCCGGTGGCGGGCCGCATGGTGCGCCTGCGCGACCGGCTCGCACGGTCCGGCTCGCCGTTCGGCGCCCGCCTGCTCAGCGTCCTGTCCCGCGACCACCTCACCGAGGACGACTGGGACGAGCTCGAGGAGACGCTGCTGCTCGCCGACATCGGCGCCGGCCCCGCCGAGGAGCTGCTCGACGCCCTGCGCACCCGCGTGCGGGTCCTCGGCGTGCGCGACCCGCAGGCGGTGCGCGACCTGCTGCGCGAGGTGCTGCTCAAGGTCGTCGACCCGTCGCTGGACCGCGAGGTCGCCACCACCGGCCCGGTCGGCGAGGACGGCACGCGCCTGCCCGCGGTCGTGCTGGTCGTGGGGGTCAACGGCACGGGCAAGACGACGACGGTGGGCAAGCTCGCGCGCGTCCTGGTCGCCGAGGAGCGCTCCGTCGTGCTCGGGGCCGCCGACACGTTCCGCGCCGCCGCGGCCGACCAGCTCCAGACGTGGGGCGCCCGCGTGGGCGTCGAGACCGTCCGCGCCGACCGCGACGGGGCCGACCCCGCCGCCGTCGCGTTCGACGCCGTGAAGAAGGGGAGCGCGGACGGCACGGACGTCGTCCTCGTCGACACCGCCGGCCGCCTGCAGAACAAGGCGGGCCTCATGGACGAGCTCGGCAAGATCACCCGGGTCATCACGCGCGAGGCCCCGCTCGCCGAGGTGCTGCTGGTGCTGGACGCCACCACCGGCCAGAACGGCCTCAACCAGGCCCGCGTCTTCGGCGAGGTCGCGGGCGTCACCGGCATCGTGCTGACCAAGCTCGACGGCACCGCCCGCGGCGGCATCGTTGTCGCGGTGCAGCGCGAGCTGGGCGTCCCGGTGAAGCTCGTGGGGCTGGGGGAGGGGCCGGACGACCTGGCGCCGTTCGACCCCGAGCAGTTCGTCGACGGCCTGCTCGGCTGAGCCCGCCCGCCGGTCCGTGACCCGGATCACGACCCGGTCACGAGATCGTGGCACATCCCGCGTGCCGAGACGCGGCAACAGAACGTTTACATCGGGGACGACCTTGTCACCGCCGCGTAACGCAACCAGTGCGCGGGGGTAACCCGCCGTCGAGACGGTGGACCCCGACCAGCCGCCCGGGCTGGCGAGGGGAGATCACCATGGAATGGGACACCGGGGCCGCTGCGTGGATGCTGACATCGGCATCGCTCGTGCTCCTCATGACGCCCGGCCTGGCGCTGTTCTACGGCGGCATGGTGCGCGGCAAGTCGGTACTGAACATGATGATGATGTCGTTCGGCGCCATCGGCGTCGTCGGCGTGATCTACGTGCTGTGGGGCTGGTCGATGTCCTACGGCGCGGACGTCGGCGGGGTCGTCGGTAACCCGTTCGACCAGTTCGGGCTGAGCGGGACCCTCTTCGACGACGCGGGCGCCGCGGTCGTGAGCCCGCTGGGCAACTACCCGCAGGTCATCGACGTGGCGTTCCAGGTCACGTTCGCGATCATCACCGTCGCCCTCATCTCCGGCGCGATCGCCGACCGCGTCAAGTTCGGTACCTGGATGGTCTTCGCCGGCGTCTGGGCCACCTTCGTCTACTTCCCGATGGCGCACATGGTCTGGGGCGGCGGCCTGCTCTCCGCCGACGGCCCGTTCGGGAGCATCGCGGCGCCGATCGACTTCGCCGGTGGCACCGTGGTGCACATCAACGCCGGTGCGGCGGCCCTCGTGCTGGCGATCGTGGTCGGCAAGCGCAAGGGCTTCGGCACCGAGCCGATGCGCCCGCACAACCTCACGATGGTCATGCTCGGCGCGGCCCTGCTGTGGTTCGGCTGGTTCGGGTTCAACGCCGGCTCGGCGTTCGGCGCCAACGAGACCGCGGGCCTGGCCTGGGTCAACACGACGTCCGCCACCGCGGCCGCGATGCTCGCCTGGCTCATCACGGAGAAGGTCCGTGACGGCAGCGCCACCTCGCTCGGTGGCGCGTCCGGCGTCGTGGCGGGTCTCGTCGCGATCACCCCGGCCGCCGGCTCGGTGAGCCCGGTCGGTGCGCTCGTCCTCGGGGCCGTGGCCGGCGTGCTCTCCGCGCTCGCGGTGGGCCTCAAGTACAAGCTGGGCTTCGACGACTCTCTCGACGTCGTGGGCGTCCACCTCGTGTCCGGCCTGTGGGGCACCGTCGCCATCGGCTTCCTCGCCACCGAGACGGGCCTGTTCTACGGCGGCGGCGCGGCGCAGCTGGCCGTCCAGGTGATCATCGCCGTGATCGCGGTCGTCTTCTCCCTCGTGATGACGACGATCATCGCCCTGGTCCTCAAGGCCACCATGGGCTGGCGGATCAGCGAGGAGGCCGAGGTCGGCGGCATCGACCTGGCGGTGCACAGCGAGTCCGCGTACGAGACGATCCAGCAGGGTTCCGTCGCAAAGGAGATCCGCGCATGAAGCTCGTCACCGGTGTCATCCAGCCCCACCGCCTGGACGACGTGAAGTCCGCCCTCGAGGCCGCCGGCATCCGTGGCATGACGGTCAGCGAGGCCAGCGGCTACGGACGCCAGAAGGGCCACACCGAGGTGTACCGCGGCGCGGAGTACACGGTGGACCTGGTCCCGAAGGTGCGCGTGGAGGTGCTCGTCGCGGACGAGGACGCGCCCACCGTCGTGGACGTCGTCGTCAAGGCCGCCCAGACCGGGCGGATCGGCGACGGCAAGGTGTGGACGACGGCGCTCGACGACGTGGTGCGCGTGCGCACCGGCGAGCACGGCGACGCGGCCCTCTGACCGTGCCGGACGACCTGCCCGACGGCCTGTCGGACGCCGCGCCGGTCGAGGTCGGGCCCCGCACCCCGGACACCGGGGTGCGGGGCCCGCGCGTCACGGTCGGCGCGCTGCGCGCTGACCTGCTCGCCACCGCCGACGGGCTCACGGGCCCCGGGCGGTCGGGCGTCGCGCGCCGCACCGCGCTGCAGCAGCTCGTCACCGACCGGGTCACGCCCCTGTACGAGGCGGCGACGGCCGACGTCGACCCGGCGGGCATCGCGCTGGCCGCGGTCGGCAGCCTCGGGCGGGGCGAGCTCGGCCCGCTGTCCGACCTCGACCTCGTGCTCGTGCACGACGGCCGCACGCACAAGCCCGACGAGCTCGCCCGCGTCGCCGACGCCCTGTGGTACCCGCTGTGGGACTCGGGCGTCGACATCGACCACGCGGTGCGCTCCCTGAGCCAGACCCGCCGGCTCGCCTCCACCGACCTGCCGGCGGCCGTGGGCTGGCTCGACGTGCGGCCGATCGCGGGCGACGCGGTGGTCGTGCACCGGGCGGCGTCCGCGATCCTCACCGACTGGCGCTCGGCGTCCCGACGCCGCCTGCCGGAGCTGCTGCACAGCGCCCGCGACCGCGCCGAGCGCGCGGGCGAGCTCGCCTACCTCATCGAGCCGGACCTCAAGGAGTCGCGGGGCGGCATCCGCGACGCCGTGCTCCTGTCGGCGCTCGCGGCCACCTGGCTCACCGACCGGCCGCACGGGCGGGTCGACCGGGCGTACGCGCACCTGCTGGACGTGCGCGACACGGTGCACGTCGTGACGCGGCGCCGGTCCACCCGGCTGCTGCTGGCCGACCTCGACGAGGTCGCCGAGCGGTGCGGCCACGACGATCCCGACGAGCTGCTGGCCAGCCTCGCCGAGGCAGGCCGCGAGATCTCCTACGCGCTCGACTCGACCGTGCGCCGGGCCCGCCAGGCCCTGCAGCGCCCCGCGGTGCGCCGCCCCGTCGTCGTCCGCGGGCGGCGGTCCGCCCCGCGGCTGCGCTCGGTGGGCGACGGGCTCGTCGAGCACGACGGCGAGCTGGTGCTGGCCGTGGGGGCGCAGCCGGCCGAGGACCCGCTGCTCTCCCTCCGGGCGGCGGCCACCGCGGCGCGCACGGGGCTGGTGCTCTCGCCCGTGACCGTGCACTCGCTGGCGCAGTGCCCGCCGCCGCCCGAGCCGTGGCCGGCGCACGCGCGCACGGCCCTGCTGACCCTGCTCGGCGCCGGGCCGGCCCAGGTGCCGGTGTGGGAGGCGCTCGACCTCGCAGGCGTCGTCACCACCTGGATCCCGGAGTGGGCCGGGGTGCGCAACCGCCCGCAGCGGGCGGCGGTCCACCGGCACACGGTGGACCGCCACCTCGTGGAGACCGCCGCCCGCGCCGCGAAGGTGCGCCGGCAGGTCGCCGCGGACGCCGGCGTCGCGGCCGCGCCGTCCGAGGTGCTGCTGCTGTCCGCCCTCCTGCACGACATCGGCAAGCGGCGCGGCGCCGTCAGCACCGACCACTCCGTCGAGGGCGCGCGCCTCGCGCCGGGCGTCGTGCGGCGCGCGGGCTTCGGCGACGCCGTCGCGCACGACGTCGAGGTGGTGGTGCGCCACCACCTGACGCTCTCGCGGCTGGCGACGACCGCGGACCTTGAGGACCCGGCCACGGTGGTGGAGCTGCTCGACGCGCTCGAGCGCCGCGCCGACCTGCTGGAGACGGTGCGCGCGCTCACGGAGGCGGACGCGTCGTCGCTGGGGCCGGCGGGCTGGACGGCGTGGCGCGCGAGCCTGGTGGACGACCTCACCGGGCGGGCCCGCCGAGCGCTCGCCGGCGACCGGTAGGGTAGGTAGCCGCACCCATCGAGACTTCCCTTAAGGACCTGCCTGGTGTTCAACTCCCTGTCGGACCGGCTCACCGCGACGTTCAAGAACCTGCGCGGGCGGGGCCGGCTCTCCGAGGCGGACATCGACGCGACCGTGCGCGAGATCCGCCGGGCGCTGCTCGACGCCGACGTGGCCGTGCCCGTCGTGCGCGAGTTCACCGCCGCCGTGCGCGAGCGCGCGCTGTCCGCCGAGGTCTCGGGTGCGCTGAACCCGGCGCAGCAGGTCGTCAAGATCGTCAACGACGAGCTCGTCGCGATCCTCGGCGGCCAGACGCGCGCGCTGCAGCTCGCCAAGACGCCGCCGACGGTCATCATGCTCGCCGGCCTCCAGGGCGCCGGCAAGACCACGCTGGCCGGCAAGCTCGCGCTGGCGCTCAAGGAGCAGGGGCACACGCCGCTGCTGGTCGCGGCCGACCTCCAGCGCCCCAACGCCGTCACCCAGCTGTCCGTCGTCGCCGAGCGCGCGGGCGTGCCCGTCTTCGCCCCGCACCCGGGCAACCAGGGAGCGGAGACCGACGCCGTCATCGGCGACCCCGTGGGCGTGGCCCGCGACGGCGTCGCGGAGGCGAGGGCCAAGCAGCACGACGTCGTCATCGTCGACACGGCCGGCCGCCTCGGCGTCGACCAGGTCCTCATGCGCCAGGCCGCGGACATCCGCGACGCCGTGCAGCCGGACGAGGTCCTGTTCGTCATCGACGCGATGATCGGCCAGGACGCCGTCGCCACGGCGAAGGCGTTCGAGGAGGGCGTCGACTTCACCGGCGTCGTGCTGTCGAAGCTCGACGGCGACGCCCGCGGCGGTGCCGCGCTGTCGGTGGCCACGATCACCGGCCGGCCGATCATGTTCGCCTCCACGGGCGAGAAGCTCACCGACTTCGAGGTCTTCCACCCCGACCGCATGGCCTCGCGCATCCTCGACATGGGTGACGTGCTCACCCTCATCGAGCAGGCCGAGAAGGCGTTCGACGCCGAGCAGGCCGAGAAGATGGCGGCCAAGGTCAGCGCGGGCGAGGACTTCACCCTGTCCGACTTCCTGGTGCAGATGCAGCAGATGAAGAAGCTCGGGTCGATGAAGAAGATGCTCGGGATGCTGCCGGGCATGGCGCAGATGCGCGACCAGCTCGAGAACTTCGACGAGCGCGAGGTCGACCGCGTCCAGGCCCTCATCCAGTCGATGACGCCGGCCGAGCGGGACAACCCCAAGATCATCAACGGCTCGCGCCGGGCCCGTATCGCCCGCGGCTCCGGACAGACGACGACGGCCGTCAACCAGCTGCTCGAGCGGTTCACGCAGGCGCAGAAGATGATGCGCCAGATGAGCAAGGGCGGCGGCATGCCGGGCATGCCCGGCGGCGCGCCCGGGATGCCGGGGATGCCGGGCATGCCGGGTGGCGGCAAGAAGGCGCGGGGCAAGCAGGCGCCGCAGCGCAAGGTCAAGGGCAAGTCGGGCAACCCGGCGAAGCGGGCGCAGCAGGAGCGCGAGGCCATGAAGCGCGCCCTCGGCGGACCCGCGGCGAAGCCCGCGGCCCCCGGCTCGGCGTTCGGCGTGGGCGGCGGCACGGAGCCGGACGAGCAGGACCTGTCGAAGCTCCAGCTGCCGGACGGCTTCGACAAGCTGCTCGGCGGCCGCTGACCGGCACCCGGTCGGCAGCGCTGGGCGACCCCCGACTCGGTAGCCTTCGACCATGTCAGCCCCGCACGTCCCGCTGCACGTCACCGGCCATGTCCTGCTCGGGCAGGACCGCGACGTCGGCGAGATGTGGGTGCGCGACGGGCGCGTGAGCCTGACCCGGCCCTCGCCCCAGGGCAGCGCCACGCGCGAGCTCGAGGGCTGGGTGCTGCCCGGCCTCGTCGACGTGCACTGCCACGTGGGCCTCGGCCCGGGGGGCCCGGTCGACCAGGAGACCGCGGAGACCCAGGCGCTCGCCGACCGCGACTCCGGCGTCCTGCTGATCCGGGACGCCGGCTCGCCCGTCGACACCTCGTGGGTGCAGGACCGCCCCGACCTGCCGCGCCTGGTGCGCGCGGGCAAGCACCTGGCTCGGCCCCGGCGCTACCTGCGCGACTTCGGACTGGAGCTCGACGACGTCGCCCAGCTCCCGGCGGCCGTGCGGGCGCAGGCGCGCGGGTCGGACGGCTGGGTCAAGCTGGTCGGCGACTGGATCGACCGCGACCTCGGCGCCGACGGCGACCTGCGGCCGCTGTGGCCGCGCGACGTCCTCGGCGAGGCCGTGGCGGCCGCGCACGCCGAGGCGGCGCGCGTCACGGTGCACGCGTTCTCCGAGGAGGTCGTCGGCGACCTCCTCGCGGCCGGGGTGGACGGCATCGAGCACGGCACCGGCGTCGTGGGCGGTCTGCTCGACGAGGTCGCCGCCCGCCGCATCCCCGTGACGCCGACGCTGCTCCAGGTGGCCCGGTTCGAGGAGATCGCCCGGCAGGCGGAGGACAGGTACCCGGTGTACGCGGCGCGCATGCGGCGCATGCACGCCCGCCGCTACGAGCACGTCCGCGACCTGCACGAGGCGGGCGTCCCCCTGCTCGTCGGCACCGACGCGGGCGGGACCCTCGGGCACGGGCGGATCGTCGACGAGTGCGCCGAGCTGGTCGCGGCGGGCATCCCCGCGGCCGACGTCGTCGCGATGGCGACCTGGCGCGCCCGCGAGGTGCTCGGCTTCGGCGCGCTCGTCGAGGGCTCGAGCGCGGACCTCGTGGTGTACCCCGCCGACCCGCGCGAGGACGTCGAGGTGCTGCGCCACCCGACCGCCGTCGTGCTGCGGGGCCAGGTCGTGCGCGGCTGAGCCGCCCGTCGGCCGCGGCGCCACGCGCGGGGTTGGAGCCCGCCGCCGGGGTCTGGCACAATATGGCTGTACTCGGCGTGCCCAGGCCCCTCTCTCCTGTGCAGACCGTGTCCTGACCTCATGCGCCGCCAGGACCCCACCCGGCAGCGCGCAAGGTCACCCCACCAGAACCAGGAGACACCACCCAAGTGGCCGTCAAGATTCGTCTGAAGCGTCTCGGCAAGATCCGGGCCCCGTACTACCGCGTCGTCGTGGCCGACTCGCGCTCCAAGCGCGATGGTCGCGTCATCGAGGAGATCGGGAAGTACCACCCGACCGAGGAGCCGTCGTTCATCGAGATCAAGTCCGAGCGGGCGCAGTACTGGCTCGGCGTCGGCGCGCAGCCGACCGAGCAGGTCGCCGCGCTGCTCAAGATCACCGGTGACTGGCAGAAGTTCAAGGGTCTCCCGGGTGCCGAGGGCACCCTGAGGACCAAGACCGCGAAGGCCGACAGCGCCGCCGCGATCGAGGCCGTCGCCGCCGAGGCCGAGAAGGCCAAGGCGAAGGCTGCCGAGAAGAAGTCCGAGAAGCCGGCGGCCGAGGCCGCCGAGGCTGAGGCCGAGGCCTGATGCTCGCCGAGGCCCTCGAGCACCTGGTGCGCGGCATCGTGGACCACCCGGACGACGTCCGGGTGGCCGCACGGACGCAGCGCCGGGGCGACCTGCTCGAGGTGCGGGTGCACCCCGAAGACCTCGGCCGCGTGATCGGCCGGGGCGGACGGACGGCGAAGGCTCTGCGCACCGTCGTCGGCGCGCTCGCGACGGACGGCCCCGTGCGGGTCGACGTCGTGGACGTCGACCGGCGCTGACGCCCGCCGCACCCGCTGCCGCAGCGTCGACGAGGCCCGGTCCCCACTGGTCACCACGACCGGGGGGCCGGGCCTCGTCGTCTGCGGCGGTGCATGCTGGGACCGGTGGGTCGGTCCCTCAGAGAGATCGAGACGGGAGAGACATGCAGCTGGTGGTGGCACGCGTCGGGCGTGCGCACGGGCTCCGCGGCGAGGTCGGGCTCGACCTGCGCACCGACAACCCCGAGGACCGGCTGGCGGTGGGCCTCACCCTGGAGACCGATCCGCCGTCCGCCGGGCCGCTGACCGTGACCGGCGCGCGCGTGCACCAGGGTCGCTGGCTCGTGTCGTTCGCGGGGGTGGCGGACCGCACGGCAGCGGAGGCGCTGCGCGGCGTCGAGATCGTCGTCGAGGCCGAGGACTCCGAGGAGGAGGACGCCTGGTACCCGCACGAGCTGCAGGGGCTGCGCGCCGAGCTCGAGGACGGGACCGTCGTGGGCGAGGTCGTCGGGCTCGAGCACCTGCCCGCGCACGACGCCCTCCTCGTGCGTGAGCCTGGGGGCGAGCGCACGCTCGTCCCGTTCGTCCGCGCGATCGTGCCGGTGGTCGACGTGCCCGGCGGTCGGGTCGTCCTGACCCCGCCCGGCGGGCTGCTCGCCCGCGACGCCGAGGCCGTCGTCGTCGACCGGCCCGCGCAGGACGAGCCCGCCGCGACCCCTGACGAGGCCTGACGTGCGCGTCGACGTCGTGTCGATCTTCCCCGACTACCTCGCCGCGCTGGACCTGTCGCTGGTGGGCAAGGCCCGCAAGGCCGGGCTGCTCGACCTGCGCGTGCACGACCTGCGGGACTGGACCACCGACCGCCACCGCACCGTGGACGACACCCCGTTCGGCGGGGGAGCGGGCATGGTCATGCGGCCCGACGTGTGGGGGCGCGCCCTCGACGACGTGCTGCCGTCCGGCGGGGGCGCGCACCTGGTGGTGCCCACCCCGTCCGGCGAGGTCTTCACGCAGCGGCACGCGGAGGCGCTGGCGCTCGACGAGCAGGTGGTCATCGCCTGCGGCCGCTACGAGGGCATCGATGCGCGGGTCGTCGAGCGCGCCCGCGCCGCCGGGCACCGGGTGAGCGAGCTGTCCATCGGCGACTACGTGCTCAACGGCGGAGAGGTCGCGGCGCTCGTGATGATCGAGGCGTTCGGGCGCCTGCTGCCCGGCGTCGTGGGCAACCCGCACTCCCTGGTCGAGGAGTCGCACGGCGCGGCCGGGCTCCTGGAGTACCCGGTGTACACCAAGCCGCCCGCCTGGGAGGGCCTGGAGGTGCCCGAGGTGCTGCTGTCCGGGCACCACGCGCGGATCGAGCGCTGGCGGCGCGACCGGGCGCTGGAGCGCACCGCGGCGCGGCGCCCGGACATGGTGGCCGCGCTCGATCCCGCCTCCCTCGACAAGGCCGACCTCGCCGTCCTCACCGGGCTCGGCTGGGAGGCGCGCGACGGACGCCTGCGGCCGGCCGCGGCGCCCCCGGCGGGGGCCGCCGGGGAACCTGTGGCAGAATAGGGCGCTGGTGTGTTTCGCCGACCCGGCCTCTGCCACAGGGGAGGTCACGACGGGCTGGTCAGCCCGTCCGGTCGAGGAGCCGACGCACCATCCGATACGTCAGACACCGCGCGCCCCGTGCGCGCCACGATCTTGTTCCTGACCTGTGGCAGGGCGGGGAGAGAACCATGCACACGCTCGACTCCGTCGACGCAGCCTCGCTGCGCTCCGACGTCCCGGACTTCCGCGCCGGCGACACCGTCAAGGTCAACGTCAAGGTCGTCGAGGGCAACCGCTCGCGCGTCCAGGCGTTCCAGGGCATCGTCATCGCGCGCCAGGGCGGCGGCGTCCGCGAGACGTTCACCGTCCGCAAGATCAGCTTCGGCGTCGGCGTGGAGCGCACGTTCCCCCTGCACGCCCCGACCATCGACTCGATCGAGGTCGTCTCGCGCGGTGTCGTCCGCCGCGCGAAGCTGTACTACCTGCGCAACCTGCGCGGCAAGAAGGCGAAGATCCGCGAGAAGCGCGAGACGCCCACCGCGAAGTGAGGCACTGCGGCGCGGCGCCTCGCGCCACGTCGCACTGACGCGCACCGCGCCCCGGACGGGCGGTCCTGCCACGGCAGGGCCGCCCGTTCGTCGTGCTCCGGGGGGTCGCCCCGCGGTTTCGCCGTGGACGGTGGCGAGTGAAAGAGTGAGGGCGTGGCAGACTCCGATCCCGTGACCGACCGGCCCAGCGCGCGCGAGCCCCGACCCCACGACCCCGTCGACGGGGCCACGGGCGCCGGGCCCGAGGGATTCGACGCGGTGGTCGGGACCGGGCACGTCGCCGCCGCCCCGGCGCCGAGCCGCGGGCTCGGCGTGCTGCGCGAGACGGCGATCATCGTGGTGAGCGCCCTCGTCCTGTCCTGGTTGATCAAGACCTTCCTCGTGCAGGCGTTCTACATCCCCAGCGGGTCCATGGAGGACACGCTGGAGATCGGGGACCGGGTCATGGTCTCCCGCATGGTCCCGGACGTGTTCGACGTGCACCGCGGCGACATCGTGGTGTTCAAGGACCCGGGCGGCTGGCTGCCCCCGTACGAGCCGCCGGAGCGCACCCCGGTCGGGCAGGCCGTGACGAACGTCCTGACCTTCGTCGGCCTGCTGCCGCAGGAGACGGGCGATCACCTCATCAAGCGCGTGATCGGCACGCCGGGCGACCACGTGACGTGCTGCGACGACCAGGGTCGCGTCAGCATCAACGGGCAGCCGATCGAGGAGGAGTCGTACATCCGGCCGGGCTCCGTGCCGAGCCAGGACCCGTTCGACACGGTGGTCCCGGAGGGCATGCTGTTCGTCATGGGGGACAACCGCCAGAACTCCGCGGACTCGCGCTACAACACCGGCAAGCCGGGCGGTGGGTTCGTCCCGATGGACAACGTGGTCGGGTCCGCCTTCGCCACCGTCTGGCCGCTGGGCGACGCCACCCTCCTGCGCAACCCCGGCGACGTCTTCGCGAAGGTGCCGGAGCCGTGACCTCGCTCGTCGAGCAGAGCTCGGGGCAGCCGGTCCGCGTGACGTCCGGGTCCGAGTCGGTCCGCCGTCCGACGCCGCCGCGTCGCCGCGCCGCGACCGGGCCGAAGCAGCGCAAGAGCCCGACGCTGCGCCAGGAGCGGTCGCTGCTCACCGGCGGCGCCCGCCTGGTCGCCGGCATGGACGAGGTGGGCCGCGGCGCGCTCGCCGGTCCGGTGAGCGTCGGCGTCGTGGTCGTGGACGCCGCGACCCGCACCGCGCCCCAGGGGCTGACGGACTCGAAGCTCCTCACCCCGGCGGCGCGGGTCGCGATGGTGCCCCAGCTGCAGCGGTGGGGGGTCGCATGGGCCGTGGGCCACGCCGGCCCCGCGGAGATCGACGCGCACGGCATCGTGGCCGCGCTGCGCCTCGCCGGGCGCCGGGCCCTCGCCCAGGTGCGCCGCGCGTGCGGAGACGTGGACGTGGTGCTCCTCGACGGCTCGCACGACTGGCTCAGCCGCGGCGACGTCGACCTGTTCGAGGCCGCGGCCCTCGACCCGGTGCTGGGGCCGGACGTGCCCGAGCCCGCGGTCCGCACGCTCGTCAAGGCGGACCTGCAGTGCTCCTCCGTGGCGGCCGCGAGCGTGCTCGCGAAGGTGGAGCGCGACGGGCTCCTCGTCCGCCTCGCGCGCCAGTACCCGGCGTTCGCCTGGGACCAGAACAAGGGCTACTCGGCGCCGGCGCACCTGGACGCGCTGCGCCGGCACGGGCCGACGCCGCAGCACCGGCGCTCGTGGAACCTGCGCGCGCTTGCGGACGAGGGCTCGACGGGGGATCTCGGCGCGCCCACGGCCGCCACCCTCGACGCGGGCCTGGCCGATGGGATGATGACCTCGTGAGCGCCGAAGACCTCGAGAACTACGAGACCGAGATGGAGCTCGCGCTCTACCGCGAGTACCGCGACGTGGTGGGCCTGTTCTCGTACGTCGTCGAGACGGAGCGGCGGTTCTACCTCGCCAACCAGGTGGACCTCCAGGTGCGGTCCGCGGCCGGGGAGGTCTACTTCGAGCTCCGCCTGGCCGACGCCTGGGTGTGGGACGTCTACCGCTCCGCCCGGTTCGTGAAGTCCGTGCGCGTCGTGACGTTCAAGGACGTCAACGTGGAGGAGCTGGCGAAGGCCGAGCTGGCGCTGTAGCGCGCCGTCGCGCGGCGTACCGCCGCTGCGACGCTGCCCCCAGGTCAGGTCCGTCCACAGGTCCGGGCCGCCCCCGCCGAGCCCGCCCCGCCAGGGGCGAGGCTTCCCGCGGAGGTGGTTCGATGCGGGCGAAGGACGCCGTCGGGCGGTACGGGGAACGGGTGGCCGCGCGTCACGTGGAGGCGATCGGCCTCGAGGTGCTGGAGCGCAACTGGCGCGGGGCGGGCGGCGAGCTGGACCTCGTCGCCCTCGACGGGGACGTGCTCGTCGCGATCGAGGTGAAGACGCGCCGGGGCACGGCGTTCGGGCATCCCGCGGAGGCGGTCACGGCCACGAAGCTCGCCCGCATCCGGCGGCTCACCGGGCAGTGGCTCACCGAGCACCCCGCCGTGCGCTGCCGCGAGGTGCGGGTCGACGTCGTGGCCGTGGTGCTCCCGCGGTCCGGCGCTGCCGAGGTGGAGCACCTGGTGGGGGTGCTCTGATGGGGCTCGGGACGACGGCGGCGGTCGCGCTGACCGGTCTCACCGGGCACGTGGTGGAGGTGCAGGCCCAGCTCGCGGCGTCCGTCCCCGGGTTCACCCTGGTCGGGCTGCCCGACGCGGCGCTGCACGAGTCGCGCGAGCGGGTGCGGGCCGCCGTGCTCTCCACGGGCATCAAGTGGCCCCACCGCAAGATCACGGTCAACCTCTCACCGGCGTCGCTGCGGAAGTCGGGATCGTCGTTCGACGTCGCGATCGCGGTCGCCGTCCTCGCCGGTGACCGCGTGGTGCCCGCCGCCGGTCTGGAGCGCGTGGTGCACCTGGCCGAGCTCGGCCTGGACGGCCGGCTCCAGCCCGTGCGGGGCGTGCTGCCGGCCGTCGCGGCGGCGGTCGAGGCGGGCTGCCCCGACGTCGTGGTGGCCGTCGGCGACGCGGACGAGGCCCGCCTGGTGCCCGGGGCGCGCGTGCACGCGGCGGCGACCCTGGCGGAGGTCGTGCTGCTGCACGGCGGCGAGCTCGCGGACGTGCCGGTGCTCGATCCGGTGCGCCCGTCCCGGCAGGCCGTGGCGCGCCGGGAGCCGGGCGACCTGGCCGAGGTGGTCGGCCAGGCGCAGGCGCGGGTGGCGCTGGAGATCGCGGCGGCGGGCGGGCACCACCTGATGCTCGTGGGGCCGCCGGGGGCAGGCAAGACCATGCTGGCCGCGCGCCTGCCGGGCATCCTCCCGGACCTGACGCCCGCCGAGGCGGTCGAGGTGACGTCGGTGCACTCGGTGGCCGGCACCTTCGACCCGGGGAACGGCCTGCTGACCCGGCCGCCCTTCGAGGACCCGCACCACACCGCGACCCCGGCGGCCATCGTCGGCGGCGGGAGCGGGCTGGCCCGCCCCGGGGCCGTCTCGCGGGCGCACCGGGGGGTGCTGCTGCTCGACGAGGCGCCCGAGTTCCCGTCGAGGGTGCTGGAGACGCTGCGCCAACCCCTCGAGCAGGGGGAGCTGGTGCTGCACCGCTCCGGGGGAGCCGCGCGCTACCCGGCGCGCTTCCAGCTGGTGCTGGCGGCGAACCCGTGTCCGTGCGGCATGGCGTCGGTGAACAAGGGGCTCGACTGCGCCTGTACCCCCACGGCGAAGCGCCGATACTTCGGACGGCTCTCCGGCCCGCTCCTCGATCGCGTGGACCTGCAGGTGGACGTGCAGCCGGTGACGCGCGCGGAGCGCACGGCGAGGGAGACCGGGGAGTCGTCGGCCGTGGTGGCACGCCGCGTCGCGGAAGCGCGCGCGGCGGCGCGCGAGCGGCTGGCGGGCACGCGATGGTCGACGAACGCGGAGGCCTCAGGGCGGTGGCTGCGCGAGCGGTCTGGCGGCGGTGACGTCCTGCGGCCCATCGAGCGGATGGTCGACCGCGGCGTCCTGAGCCTCCGCGGCGCGGACCGGGTGCTGCGGATCGCCTGGACCGTCGCCGACCTGGCCGGGCGGGGCGCCCCGACGGCCGACGACGTCTCGACCGCGGTGACGATGCGCACCCGGGGTCACCATGGCTGAGCCGACGGTCGACGTGCGCACGCGGCCGGGCGCGCTGCCGTTCGACGCCTCGGACCCGGTGCTGGCCCGCGCGGCGTGGAGCAGGCTCGTGGAGCCCGGCGACCCGGTCGCGGGCACCCTCGTGGCGCACCTCGGGCCGGCCGAGGCCCTCGCCTGGCTCGTCGACGCGGTGCGGGACCCGGCGAGGGCCCTGCGCGGGTCGGCGCTGGAGCCGCTCGGCACCGAGGTCGCGGCCGACCGGCTGATGGAGGCGGTCGCCCGGTGGGCGCCACGCCTGGACCGCCTCGATCCGCGGCGCGAGCTGCGGGTGCTCGAGCGGTTCGGCGGCGTGCTGCTCGTCCCCGACGACCCGCGCTGGCCCGCGCGCCTCCCCGACCTCGGTCCGGAGGAGCCGTTCGCGCTCTGGGTCCGTGGCGAGCCCGACCTGGCGGCGCTCGCGGAGCGCTCCGTCGCGCTGGTGGGGGCGCGCGCGTCCAGCGCGTACGGGGAGCACGTGGCGGGCGACATCGCCGCCGGCCTGGCCGACCGGGGCTTCACGGTGGTGTCGGGCGGGGCGTACGGCGTCGACGCCGCGGCGCACCGCGGCGCGGTGGCCGTCGGCGCGCCCACCGTCGCGGTGCTCGCCGGTGGCGTCGACCGCTTCTACCCGCCCGGTAACCAGGACCTGCTGCTCCGCCTGGCCGACGGCGCGGGCGCGGTGGTGAGCGAGGTCCCGCCGGGCTCGGCGCCCTTCAGGCAGCGGTTCCTCGCCCGCAACAGGCTCATCGCCGCGGCGTCCTGCGCGACCGTCGTGGTGGAGGCCGCCTGGCGGTCGGGCGCGCTGTCCACCGCGCGGCACGCGGCGCGGCTGCTGCGCCCGCTGGGTGCCGTCCCGGGACCGGTGACGTCGGCGACGTCGACCGGGTGTCATCTGCTCCTGCGGGACGGGGCCGCGGTGTGCGTGACGGACGCCGCCGAGGTGGCGGAGCTCGCCGGCCCGCTCGTCGCCGAGGCGCCGCCCGCGCCCGCCGACCCGGGCACGGCCGGCTCGGCGGGCCGCGACGGCGCGCGCGCACCGCGCGGAGGACGACCGGCGGAGGTGGACTCGCTCGGCGAGGGCTCCCGGCGGGTGTGGGACGCGCTGCCGGCGCGGGCGTCCGCCGCGCTGGACTCGCTCGCCCGGGCGGCCGGGCTCTCGGCCGCTGAGACGCTGGCCGGCCTCGGGTCCCTGGAGCAGCTCGGGCTCGTGGGGCAGGAGGGCGGCAGGTGGAGCCGGCGGCCGGCGCGAGCGACGCGCCGGGGGGCGCGCGCACCGGGCGGGTGACGGCCGGACGATCGGCACCGGCACCGGCACCGGCACCGGTGCCGCGGCCCGCGCGGCGGGGGAGCGCGCGGGCCCGCCGCGGGCTCGACACGCGCGCCGCCCTCACGGGCCGTCGGACGGCCGAGGGGCACACTGACCTGGATGGACACCGATCCGGACCTGCCGCCGCTGCCGGCGCCGCTCGACGAGGCGCTGACACGTTTCGACGAGTACCTGGCCGTGCAGCGCGGGCACTCGGCGCACACCCGCCGTGCCTACCGGGCGGACGTCGGGTCGCTCCTGCGGTACGCCGTGCGGCACGGTGCCGACGGGCTCTCGGGCGTCGACGTCGGCGTGCTGCGCGGATGGCTCGCCACCCAGGCGGAACGAGGTCTGGCCCGCGCGACCATCGCGCGGCGCGGCGCCGCCGCACGCACATTCCTGCGGTGGGCGTACCGGGTGGGACTGATCTCGTCGGACCCCACCGCGCGTCTCGCGAGCCCGAAGGTGCCGCGGACTCTCCCGACGGTGCTCAGCGCGGACGCGGCGTCGGCCCTGCTCGACACGGCCCGAGAGGCGGCGCACTCGGCGGAACCCGAGGACCGGCCGGTCGCGCTGCGGGCGTGGGCCGCCGCGGAGCTCCTGTACGGGAGCGGGATCCGGGTCGGGGAGCTGGTCCAGGTGGACGTGCCCGCCGTCGACCTCACGGAGCGCCTCGTGCGGGTGCTCGGCAAGGGCGGCAAGGAGCGGGTCGTGCCCTTCGGGGTGCCGGCGGCGCGCGCAGTCGCGGAGTGGTTGGCCGACGGGCGCCCCGCCCTGGCGCGGCCGACGTCGGGCGCGGCGCTCCTGCTGGGCGCTCGCGGGGGACGGTGGGGGCAGCGCCAGGTGCGTGACGCCGTGCACCTGCTGGCGGCGCGGGCCGGTGTCGAGGACGTCGCCCCCCATGCGCTGCGGCACTCCGCGGCCACGCACCTGCTCCAGGGAGGCTCCGACCTGCGCTCGGTGCAGGAGGTGCTGGGGCACTCCGACCTCGGCACCACGCAGCGCTACACGCACGTGGACGACGAGCGCCTGAGGAAGGTGTTCGTGCAGGCGTTCCCCCGCGCCTGAGACGCGCTGAGCCCGGGGGCGGGCGTCCGTAGGCTCCGTCGGCCCGGTGGGGCCGGGCACCAGGTCGGCGGGCACGGTCGGCGGGCACGGTCGGCGGGCACGGTCGGCGGGCACGGTCGGCGGGCACG